>Ga0189284_100029_pt1 | contig 290882 bp, 259 predicted proteins | sample N32C7minimetaG_FD_130314 | JGI IMG/M metagenome (GOLD analysis project Ga0189284, IMG submission 130314) | Marine microbial communities from the Costa Rica Dome - N32 C7 mini metaG | ecosystem: Environmental > Aquatic > Marine > Oceanic > Photic zone | place: Costa Rica: the Eastern Pacific...
CTGATTGATGGTGTAGGCGCAGGGTGTTGGATTAGGATAAGAACAAGTTTAGGTGCCCAAATCAGGCAATCGGTCAGATGGGCTTGGAGCCATCAGACCGAGGGGCAGGGCAAACAGCCACGGATTCGATCTGATGGAAACCCCATCTGATCGATGGTGCATGCGCAGGATGCTGGATGAGGCTAAGAACAAGCTTGGGTGCCCAAAAGCATCTGTTTTTGTTCTTTTAACTTAGTTCTTATCTCGAACTCACGTTACTTAAGTAAACTAAATAATAGTCCCGTCCGGAATCACGGTTTTCTTCTTCACTATGATGATTCCATCGCGAACATAATGGTACTTATGGTCTCCGTCTTCGAGGTGATCTCCCCCAACTATTCGCACATCATTTCCAATGGCCGCGTTTCGGTCAATGATACAGTTACTGATATAACAACGCTGGCCAATTCCCATAGCAGGTTTCTCCGAAGTTGCATTTTCTATCACCGAGCGATCCTGAAAAATATCATTCCCCATGATAATGGAATTTTCAATGGTAGTCCCTTTTCCAATACGAGATCGAATTCCCACCACAGATCGCACAATGCGGCTTGCCTCTATGATACAGCCTTCAGCCATCAGGGCATGTTCCAGCGTAGTTCCCATCAACTTGGAAGCGGGAAGCAATCGGGCACGGGTGTAAATAAAGTTTTGATTGTCATAGAGGTTGAAATCAGGGATGGTATCGGCTAATGCCAGATTAGCTTCAAAGAAAGATTCGATGGTTCCAATATCCGTCCAATACCCGCCAAATTCATAGCTGCATACTTTTTGATCACCCTCCACACATTTTGGGATCAATTCCTTACCAAAATCGGTGGCATCGGGATTGTCAGCAAACAGTTTTTTGAGGACCTCACTGTTAAAAATGTAGATTCCCATGGAAGCAAGATATTCCTTACCCTCAGTTTTATACTGTTCAGGTACGTCGGACTTCCATTTTCCCAATTCATCTTCCGAAGGTTTTTCCACAAAACTCTCTATAGTTCCTTCTGAATTTGTTTTCATGATCCCAAACCCGGTCGCGTCTTTTGCACTTACGGGTATGGTTGCTACCGTAAGATCTGCATTTTTCTCCTTGTGCCGCTGCATCATTTTTTGATAATCCATCTGATAGAGCTGATCTCCGGAAAGGATCAGAACATGCTCGTGTTCGTGATTTTCCATATGGTGCAATGACTGCCGGACCGCATCAGCAGTCCCCTGAAACCAACCCGTATTTTCCGGGGTTTGCTCAGCGGCAAGAATATCCACAAAACCACTACTGAATACATCAAAATTGTAGGTATTCTTGATATGCCTGTTTAAAGAAGCTGAATTGAACTGAGTAAGTACATAAATGCGCCGGATCTCAGAATTCAGACAATTCGAGATCGGGATATCCACTAACCGATACTTACCTCCCACAGGTACAGCCGGTTTCGAACGGTGATCGGTTAAGGGAAAAAGCCGTGTTCCTCTCCCTCCGCCTAAAATAACTGCAATTACTGACGAGCGTTTCATACTATCTTATTTTTGGGTTAGTGCTTCGTACATTTCAATATATTCCCCGGCTGAACGCTTCCAGGAAAAATCGAGCTTCATGATCGTACTTAAAACCTTTGAAAACTCTTTGGGATCTTTGTATAACTCTACAGCCCTTTCTATGGCACCTGTAGCTGCTTCCAGATTGAACTCGGCGAATGTGATCCCATATCCATTATCTTCAGAAATATCCTGTACCGTATCCTTTAGTCCACCAACGGAACGCACAATAGGAACCGTTCCATAACGCATCGCAAACATTTGATTTAACCCACAGGGTTCTACCCTGGAAGGCATCAGGATAAAATCGGAGCCGGCATAGATCTGATGAGCCAGTTGTTCATTATACTCGAGGGTGGCATCAAAATAGCCTACGTGATCTCCTGCCATTGCGGAAAAAATCTGATGCAGCTGTGGATCGCCGGTGCCCAATAGCACAAAATTCACCTCCTGATCCGAATACATAACCTGTTTGAACAGATCCGGTAACAGGTCTGCTCCCTTTTCCCTCACCAATCGGCCTATGAATGATATGGTTGGAAGGTCCGGGTTCAGTCCAAATTCCTTACATAGATATTCTTTGTTCTTACGCTTTCCTTTTTTGCGATCCTTGTAACTGAAATTATACTCGAGTAATGCATCACTTGCAGGATCCCACACTTCGGTGTCGATCCCATTGAGGATTCCCCTCGATTTTTGCCGCTCTTGCTGAAAAAGCATCTCCAGTCCATTGCTGTTCTCTGACAGTTCCCTCATATAGTTTTTTGAGACCGTGGTTATTTTCCAGGCTGTTTTTAGTCCTGCAGCCAACGAATTCAAGTGCCCATTCCAGTCTAAGAGTCCTACATTATCAATATTGAAAGCCGGTAATAATTTATAATTATCAAGTTCGTGCTCACCGTGGTATTCCGCATTATGAACAGTCAATACAGTTGGAATACCTGACATGCTTCGGTAGCGATTGCACTGCGAAAGCATAAAAGGAACAAGACCGGTATGGTGATCATGACAATGAATGATATCAGGATCTTTTTTCTCATCTTTGATCCATTCCAACGCGGCGATCTGAAAACTCACAAAACGCTCCAATTCATCCCAATATCCCCTGCCCGACCATGGGTCTATATAGATTCCGGGACGATCGAACCTGCCGGGTATATCGATCACATAAAACGGAAACCCAAGCTTGTCTTCCTTCATTTTCAAGACAGAAAACTGGACTTCCTCCTCCGCCATTTTGAACGATCCCTCGTGAATGTTCTTATAATTTTGTGAACCTATCCATTGGTTATCATATTTCGGAATAACCACTTCACATTGGTGCCCAAGCTGATTGAGATACTTTGGAAGAGAACCAACGACATCTGCAAGCCCTCCGGCCTTGGCCGCGGGATAACATTCTGCACTCAGATGAATTATGCGCATCTATTTTGAAACCTATGTACTTGTTTTCCGTTATTATTTTTTAATATGAGAAATAAGAAAACTTTGGGCATCTTCCAAAAGAAAGAGATTCATATTTCAAATTTTTAATCCCTTCCTCAATATTTAAGGATCAGGATAAATTCTAATTTAACATCGTACACTATGTCTGTTATTGAACTGCGAAACGTCTTTAAAGCCTTTGGGAAGACCAAGGCCGTAAATGACGTCAGTTTTGAAGTAACCAAAGGCCGGATCTTCGGTTTACTGGGGCCAAACGGGGCCGGGAAAACCACCACTATCCGAATGATCAACTATATCCTTACTCCGGATTCCGGACAAATCACTATAAATGGCATTGAGGCCAGTCCGGAAACCCAGAAAATGATTGGATACATGCCCGAAGAACGAGGATTGTACAAAAAGATGAAGGTGTTCGACCAGCTTATGTACCTTACCCAACTAAAGGGCGTGGATGCTTCTGAGGCAAAAAAGGCAATCAACTACTGGCTGGAACGATTTGAAGCCTCCGACTGGAAAAAGAAAGAGGTCGGTGAGTTATCAAAAGGAATGTCTCAAAAAATTCAATTTATAGCTACCATCGCTCACGATCCGGATATCTATATTTTTGATGAGCCGTTCAGTGGACTTGACCCCATCAACAGTGAAACGTTGAAAGAGATCATCATTGAGCTGCGTGATTCCGGAAAAACCATTCTGTTTTCTACTCACAGAATGGAGCAGGTAGAACAGATGTGCGATGATATTTGTCTCTTCAATCAGGGACAAGCGGTATTGACCGGTAACCTTCGGCACATCAAATCCTCGTTTGGGGAAAACTCCATCAACCTGGAGTTTGAAGGCGATGGCTCTTTTCTCGACAAGCTGGAGGGTGTGCGTATTAACAATCGATCTACCAATTTTGCGGAGATCAGAGTGCTGAACGGACAAAATATGCAGGATATTCTGAAGCTTGCCATGGAGCACGCCGCGATTCATAAGTTCGAGCGTATTGAACCATCCTTAACTGAAATTTTTATCTCTACCGTTGGAGAAGACAATATCAAAAGATCGGAGATCCAATAAGATGAGTTTGCATAAAATCTGGTTAGTATTGAAGCGGGAATATCTCACCCGTGTAAAAAGTAAATCATTTATCATTATCACGGCACTGACCCCATTGGCTTTTGTAGCCTTTATTGGGATCATCGTGTTTATCAACATTTCGGAAACAGAAGTAGAAAAACGCATAGGTATTCTCGACGAGACGAATGTACTTGTAGAACGATTGATTGAGCTCAACGAAGCCCGTTATTTTGATGTAGGGAGCGATCCTATAGATTCCCTCAGAGCACGGGTTTTAGATGGTTCGCTGGACGGATACATCATTCTCACTGATTCTGTGATCACTCACACTAAAAGCCCCACCCTTGTGCATGGAGGAAGCGGAGGACTTTCGTTCATCTCTGCGGTACGTTCAGATCTCAGGGAGGTAGTACGAGAAGAAAAGCTTTCCAGGCAAAACGTATCAGATGAAATCCGGGATATCTTTGAAACACGAACCGGACTTGAAGCTGTTAAATTGACCGAAGAGGGTGAATCAGAAGATAACACCCTGTTTGCTTCGGCTTTAGGATTTATCCTGGGATTGATGATCTTTTTTGGAATTTTCTTTTACGGGGCACTGCTTATGCGCAGCGTTATTGAAGAAAAAACCAACCGGGTGCTGGAAGTTATTGCTTCTTCTGTGAAACCCCTCGAACTTATGTATGGGAAGTTATTTGGGGTCTTATCCATGGCATTAACTCAATTTGGGATATGGATCTTTTTCTATATCGGTCTTTCAATCGCCGCCGCTCCTGTAGCCGGCATGATTATGGAAGCACAAATGAGCAGCCTTCCTGAAGGTGCAACCGAAGCAGCTGCTGCCTCTTTCGATGCCTCTACACTCGAGAATATGATAATTGAACCCTCCATTTTCATTTACTTTATTCTCTTCTTTTTTCTGGGGTTCATGATATACAGTGCTTTGTTTGCCGCCATCGGGGCTGCCGTTGAAAATGAACAGGATTCCCAGCAGTTTATGCCTATCGTAGGATTGCCGATTTTTGTGGCTTACTTTCTGAATACCAAAGTTATGCAGGCTCCGGATTCCAGCCTTTCAACCTTTATATCTATATTTCCGCTCACCTCTCCCATTAACATGATTTCGAGGATTGCCTCCACCTCCGTGCCGGCCTGGCAAATACTCCTTTCGATCTTGCTGATGGTAGCCACCTTCTTCGGCATTATGTGGCTGGCAGCAAAAATCTACCGAGTGGGCATCTTGATGTATGGTAAAAAGGCTACTTTTAAAGATCTTGCCAAATGGATTGCGCAAAGTTAGGTTAGATAAAAGCCTCAAATATCAAGGGCAAGGTTTTCGTTTCTTTTTTATGGTCTTCATCCAAGATGGCTTTTCATCTTAATGGATGTATTTTGCTATGGCAATAGACAGTAGGTATCTATTCTAATGGATTAAAACCTGTGTTCGATTAAAAAGCAGGTTCTGTCACAGGCAAGATGGTCCTTTCGCGGCGAATGCCCGAAATCTGCTTATTGTTTACCTTTCTATGATTGAATTACCGGCAATAATAAGATCCCTGCCTTCGCAGGGATGACTTTTCAGGCATTTTTTTAAGCTGTCAATAATCGAACTCAGGGTTAAAGTAACAAACCATTATCTTGACGTCAGTTCGAGATAAGAAATAAGTTAAAAGGATAAAAATGGGTGCGCGTGGTCAATCCCGTGGAGACGGGAATCCAATGGTGGCCATGATTTCAGTATTCGATAACAGGCAAACCATAGGATTTCGGGCATTCCAGCCTGTGTGAAAACTCGATATTTTTGAATGGACCCATTAATCCATTAGGAAAAAATTTCCAATGATTCAGAATCCCTGGAGGGTTTGCTAAAGTAAACGGTTTTCCCTGATAAACTCAGCTTTTTTTTTAGCATCATACTTTCCACACAGGCTGTTTGCTGCGAAATGACCTTTCAACATCTTCAACCAGTGGTCTTTATATCGAATTCACGTTATCTTAATAATCCTACACCAGTTAATTTTCACCGAATATTGTGGGGAAAGCTATGAAATTATACATCAAGTACATGGTGAGTCTTCGGTGTAAAATGCTGGTCAAAGAAGAGCTCGAAAAAATTGGATTGCATTATGTAACTGTGGAATTGGGTACTATAGAAATCTTCGATAATATCACGGCAGAACAACGGGAACAATTAAAAATTAACCTACTTAAGTCCGGATTAGAGCTTATGGATAATAAAAAGCAGATTCTGATTGACAAAATTAAAACCGTGATCATTGAAATGATTCACTATTCGAAAGAAGAACCTGTAGAAAACTACTCAGATTACATCAGCAAGGAAGTAGGCAAAGACTATAACTATTTATCGGATATTTTCTCAGAAGTAAAGGGCGTTACCATTCAGCAATTCATCATCATGCATAAGATCGAAAGAGCAAAAGAGCTCATACTTTATGATGAATTAAATATTTCTGAAATAGCACATAAACTGCATTACAGCAGCGCCGCACACCTTTCAAATCAATTCAAGAAAATTACCGGGCTAACTCCTTCTTTTTTCAAAAAACTGAAAAAGAAGCGTTTAGTGAACCTGGAAGATCTTTAATCAGGTTTACTATATATAGATAAACCGATTCTTTATATGTTAACCGTAGTTCGGTATAACCATCCTCGTTAAAGCCTTTTGAGACACGGCCTGATGGCTCCAGGTCCATCAGATTGAATCCGTGGTGGTTTGGCCCTGCCCCTCGGTCTGATGGCTCCAAGTCCATCTGACCGATTGCCTGATTCGAGTACCCAAGTTCAGTTCGTATCCTAATCCAACATCCTGCTTATGTTATATGATAATAAATCAGTGATTTATGTAATTATTTTCTCTTACTGTGTTACACTTGCAATAAAAATTTCATGTTAATTGTAGTTGTGATAATTATATCATACCAACCCGTTTTATCGGGTAACTACAAAATCATGAAATCAATAAATAAAATTTTCAAATATTCTGCTTATACAGCCCTTTTTATGGCTGTGTTTATGGCAGGATGCGACAATCAAAATACCGGCGACAACGGAGACCCTGATATCGATGCTCCAACGGTTTTTTCTACAAGTCCTGCCAATAACGATGCAGATGTAGCGCGAAATATAGCAGTTACCGTCACTTTCAGTGAAGCTATGGACCCCGCAACCATTAATACTGCTACATTCACCCTAAAACAGGGGACTGCAACGATTCCCGGTACCGTAACTTATTCAGGAACCACAGCTACGTATATAGCCACAAACAGTTTTGCATCTGCTGATGTTTACACTGCAAATGTCACTACCGGTGCCAAAAGCGCTCAGGGTGTTGCCCTTGGTGCAAATACTAAATGGGATTTCACAACTGCGGGTTCAAACGAACCGATAGCAATAGTGGATCTTGGAACTGCAGGCGACTATGTCATTCTTGCCAAAACAGCAATCAATAACAATCCGACTTCTGCTATAACCGGAGATTTGGGTTTAAGTCCCGCAGCAGGTTCTTACATTACAGGTTTTGCATTAACCGATAATACCGGTTATGCAACATCAGACCAGGTAACCGGACAAATTTTTGCAGCCGATATGGCCGACCCTACACCTTCTAACCTGACCACAGCTGTTAATAATATGGTTACAGCCTACAACGATGCCGCAGGTCGTTCAAACCCCGATTTCTTTGAATTATATGATGGAAATATTGGTGGTAAAACGCTTACTCCAGGCCTTTACAAATGGACGAATACCGTACTTATCCCTGCAAGTATTACCATCTCCGGTAGTGCTGAAGACGTATGGATCTTTCAAATAGCTGAAAACCTGACTTTAAGTTCAGCTGTTGAAATTACCTTAAGCGGTGGTGCAAAGTCCGAAAATATTTTCTGGCAGGTAGCCGGTGAAGTAACGGTTGGAACAACTACCCATTTTGAAGGCATTATTCTATCTATGACAGGTATTACATTAAACAGTGGTGCTACTCTGAACGGACGTATGCTGGCTCAAACAGCCGTAATACTGGATGCCAATACCGTTGTTCAACCCCAGTAAATAATTCGAAAACTTCATTTAAAAAAAGTAAGCTTACATTTCATGTAGCGCTTGAGGCAGCCCCGGTGAGAACCGGGACTGCTTTTTTTATGAATATGAGCTCTTTAAGGAAACACTTACGTATTGCTTAACTGGATAGAGCTCAGAAAATAGCATCTTAGAAAAATTACTGTTTCTTTACTCGATCCATTTCACAATATTCAGGCGGTGATACATTCTGGTCAATTCGCCTGAATGCCATTATAACGGGTTTGGGTTTTCGGTTTTATCGATATGGTGAATTTATCTGTACGATAGATTCACCCTTCGATAAAAAACTTATTCAGGAATTCTCGTTGCCTGCCAGGCCACAGCTTTCCATTCTCCACTTCTTTTGATAAATGTACCTGTGTTATAGTATTCCATTCTTTCTGCCAGTGAAGACTGATCTACGGCCACTAATTTAAAAGCTACCACAGCCGTATTGCCGTACAGATTGATCTGTACTTCTTCGCCATGATATTTCACTTCCGGTTCTTCATCATAATCTGCCGTTTCCGGCATCCCGCTCATCATCTCCGGCTTTGTAGTTCTGTTACCGGCTGAACCGGTATAGATAAGATCATCTGCCCAGAACCGGTCATGAATTTCCGGATCACTATAGGAAGCACCCTCTAAGAACTCATTAAGCAGTTCAGACAGCACTTGTTTGTCATCCTGATGCTGAGCAGATCCAAAAAAAGGGATCAGAAGTAAGACGAGGGATAGCAGTAAGGTTTTCATAGCATTTTATTCATGATGGTGAATCGGATGATAGTAAAATCTACCTCTTCCTGAAAATTGGAATATCACTACTGCTGAAGCTCTTTTAATTTGTTAAGCACTCTTGGGTCTAATTCTTCTTTAGCGCGATTTTCAAGCAATTCGGTTCTGTCCGATAGGGATACATACTTCACTGCATCCAGAGAAAGATGTCTGATCCTTGGATCCCGGTCTTCCTGTAATATTTTTAAGGTCTGTTGCCAGTAGTCTTCATTTTCTTCAAACTCTATGAGCAGAGCCAAAGCCTGTTTTCGAATAGAATATGGATACGCACCTAATGCATACCGGTCGGCCATCATCATGGATGTGTTCGTGGTATCTCCCGGAGCAGCCACTTTAAGTATTTTGATCGCTTTTTTGTCTCCTTGTTCATTTTGGCCCAGTCGCTCTGCAGCTGTTAGCAGATCATTCACTGAGGCTATTTGCCGATAGGTATCAAGGGCTGCGTTAAAGACGGTGTCCCTTTCTGCCCTCAGTAATGTATTGCGTACCTGAAATGCCACGTTCTCATTTTTCGGATAATTAGCCAATGCCCGAAGCCCTGATAATTGTATGGAAAGATTTTCCGAATTCAGATTCCCTAAAAATGTTTCTTCCGTTCCTGAGGCATCTTTCGTTAAAACCGAAAGCGTTTCAAACATCGCGGCTCTTACGTTAGCATCATCCTCATCCTGTAATACATCCCTGATGGCCAGCTGCAGGTCAGGATTGTCAGTAAAATTCTGCAGTGCTTCAGCTGCCTGTATCCGATTTTTGGATGACGGATCTCGAAGCTGCCTGATCCAAAACATAAAAGGCTTCTCCTCTTCAAAACGTATATCAAGATCTGTATCATAAGCTTGTTTCAGGGTCAGATAATCGATACCTGAGGAAATCTCTACCTCAACAGAATCTAAAGCTCCGGTAAATGTAATCTCTGTATGTGATGTATCAGTAAAGCCAAACTCTGTTACGTCAACGTTTGCCAGGGATTCAATGGGCTCTCCTTTTGCCTCAAATACAAGGGTTAAAGCAGAGGCCATCTCATCGTAGATATATTCCACTCCATAAACATATTTTTCCTCTGTATGAGACTCCGGTAATTCAAATTCCGGCAAAACTTCCCAGAAAGACCCGCTTTTATCATACCAAAAATCAGCATACTCGTTCCAGTCTGTAACTCCTTCATATTGATGAACCAATTGAGGTAAAGATTCACGAATGATATTTTTCAGATGATCATCCTCTAAAACATCAAACCCCTTTTCCCATAAATTCCAACGATAAATGGACTGAAGCTCATCCGGATTTTTCAGCTGCTGGATATTTGAAGTTCCGGTCAACATCACTTTAAGGAACTCGTATTTATTATCGGGTGCATTAAGATACCGATGGAAGTTCCCGAACCACTGCTCAGCAATTCCTCTTCTCAATTGCGTAGCCAATGACCCCAAATTCTGATAAAGGTAAATGATACCGGCTCCGGTCTGAATTTCCTCCCAGTGATTGTCAGGAAGAACTACAATATTAAGCGATTCATATGGGAATTCGAACGATAACTTACGCTCATACTCCTTCATGCTCGAAACGGCTATCGATAATAAGTCGTCTCTTATTTCCGGCAGCAATGCCTTCTCAGAAGCATAAACAGAAACTTCCTTAATCCCCGAACGTGCATTCGATCTTATGAAATCACCCATTGCCAAACTCAGTCCGGTAACAGATGCCGGTATTTTAGAACTCCATTCCAGCACTTTTTTATCTGTTGAGACGAGCTCATCGCCCACCAAAATTCCATTAAATACCATTTCCTGGTTGGCAGGGATGTTTATGGAAGCGTCCATGGTGGTTGCTACCTCGGGATGATCCGGGACCGGCAGCCAGTGATGGCGGGCTTTAGGATTCAACGAAGTCCACATATTTCCATACACATCTTGTATTATTCCATAGGATGAAGAACTTTTCCATGAAATCACCATTTCTATTGTATTCCCTCTTTGAAGGGTATCCGGAAGCTGAATGATCAGGGAGTCTGATGAAATTCGGTATTCAGTTTCATTTCCTTCGAAGGTGATACTTTGTATATCCATATCGGCTGAATTGAAAACGACCTCTGCAAGGCCGGGCTTCCGGGAGGTAATAAAATAGCTCCCAACCCCCTCAATAAGGGACTCACTACTTTCCAGAGTTAGATCCAGGTGTATATGATCCAGCACAAATGGCAATTCAGGATAGGAGACGTATTGCCACTCTGCTGCATTCTGCTGAGAAAATGCCCATGAACTTGTAAAAACTAAAACGATCAGTGTAAGAAGTCCTTTTTTCATCATTTATTTAGTGTGTGCTTCAAATGTTCTTTTTACTTGTGGAAATAGCGCTTTGTTGGTAGAGTATCCGTGACCGGAATGTATGGTTTGCCGGCCTTTACTATCACTGAAGATCCCTCCTGCTTCCTGAACTACCGGTAACAACGCTGCCGCATCCCAAATATTTAACTCGGGGTCGTACATAAGATCGGCCCGTCCCGTTGCCACCATCATATGGCCATAGGCATCGCCCCATGTACGGTGTAGTTTGGTCTTCAACATAAGTTCCTGAAATAATTCCTGCTGCCCCATCAGCCGAAAGCGATCGATCTCGGTAACAAGGAAGGTAGCGTCTTCAAGCTTTTCTGTATCACGCACCCGGCAAGGCTTTCCGTTTAAAGTGGCCCCATGACCAATACCTGCTGCACATAATTCTTCGAGTGCCGGAGCGTAAATAATCCCGACTTTGGGTTCATTATGAATTAGGATTCCGATTAATGTGGTATAAAAAGGAACCCCGTGGATAAATGATTTTGTGCCGTCAATGGGGTCTAATACCCACTGAATATCACTATCTTCATTTTCCTTGCCAAATTCTTCTCCGATAATTCCGTGTTCAGGATATCGCTTTTTGATTTCTTTGCGTATGAGCTGCTCAGTCTCTCGGTCAGCAACGGTAACAGGAGAATCATCCGATTTTGAAATTACCTCTACATCCTTTTTAAAATATGTAAGGGTATGATGTCCCCCAATTTTTGCAATTTCTGTTGCTGCTTCCAATAATTCTTCTATCATTACCTATATTCCTTCATCAAACATTTAAACTACTGCGATACCTTCCGGCCAAAAATATGAGTATGAAAAAAATTCTTCCAACTCTTCTGATTCCGGCTTTGTGCACGCTGCCGGTATTAACACAAGCACAAAACGGAAAGGCCAGGCTTAGTGATGAGAGTAAGTTAAGCATTAAAGGAAAATCAAATGTAAATGAATTTAGTTGTCAGTCGGAACACGACCTTCAACAAGATTCCCTTGATTTCACCTACTCGGTTCAGGAAGATACCGTTACGGTACACGGAGTGTCACTCTCTTTGGAGATCGATCAGTTTGATTGCGGCAAAAGAGCGATCAACCGCGATTTTCGGAGTACGCTTAAATATCAGGAACACCCATTTATTGAGATCATCCTCAATGAACTCGTTCTCGCTGATTCTTCTGAAATTGTTCCTCAACAAGCCTTGGTTACTATTAAAATTGCCGGTGTAGAACAGCAATATTCAGTTCCGTTACACTCCTTTTCGAGCAGCGAAGAGCAATTTATAGTAGGCGGGAATAAGATTCTTTATATGACTGACTTTGGGCTAACCCCACCCTCTCCCATGTTTGGCCTGATCAAAGTGGATGATGAGCTGGATATTCAATTTGATCTCGTGATTCGTCTTCAGCCCTATCTATAGCAATTTTAATTTTTATCTTATCGGATAAACCATTCTATTAATCTATCCTGCTAATTAAAAAGCCGAATGGCAATGAACAATTTGTTCCAACCATTCAGCTTTCAAAAACTCCTTCTCACACAAAAAGGGGCGAGCCTGTCACAGCGCACCCCCTTCCTATGAGGTCGGTATATTAGAAGCTAATAACTGCTTCTAACATGATTCCGCTAAATTCTGCACCGGCATATGGGCCGCCATTGAATCCTTCTCCGTCATAAGACTGAGTAACGTATTCCAATTTAGCAAGAACATTATTTGTGAGGAACCAGCCGCCGCCGATGTTGAAGCGGTCGATTTCGATGTCGCCGCTTGTACTTTCCCCGTCTACAAGGTTGTAACGGCCGCCGATATAAAGATCTTCATCAGCACCAAAGCGGTAGAGTAGTTCCGCACCATACTGGTTAAAGGTGCGGCGGTCAACAGCAGATGAAATTTTACCAGACGTATTTTCAAATACACCGTAGAACTCCAGTCCCTGATATTTGAGGAACGGGTTGATCATAAAGGAGGTCATTTCACCCGCTGCCGCAGGCTGGCCAAAACCAGGGGTAAAGCTTGGCGCAAAGCGGGCTGCCCGGAAATTACCAGGTGTAATTACATCGTAATAACGAGAACCGGCACGGTCGCCTGAGTACAGATAAATGGAAGCCGACTGCGAAATGTTGAGGATTGAGCCAGTCAGACGTACGCGCAGGTCGTTATTAACCTGCTTGTCGAACCCAAGCTTTCCGTAAACAGTGGGTTTGGTTTTAAAGCCGTCTTCGGCAGCATCGGTAACGCTCTGGTTAAGCTTGCCGTTGCTTACCCCAAGCATGGCGAACATCGGTCCAGTGTAGTAATATACCTCACCAGCTACATCGGTTGTAAATGAGTCCATAATGTAGTTGCCAACAAAGGGGTTAAAAATAGCCTGGGCATTATCCGATCGCCGGAAGTGATTATCACCATAATTCAGTCCCATGTGTCCCACCTTAAAGCGTACATTATCCATTAATCCGGAAAGGAATCCTTCGCTGATAAAATCCAGGCGGTCCACCTGAAGGTATCCGCTTTTTACATAGGTTTCGGTGTGGTTTTGCGAGGTGAGATACGTACGCAGGTGCATGCGCATACCAGGTGCCAATGCAACATCTAAGTCTAAATTAGATGTTGCAAGGTTGAAATTATTTTCCAAATCCTGCAAATCGCCGGCATCGTTATCCTGAGTTAGTCCCTGAAATTGCAGGGTGTTAGAACCTCCAACCCGTACCTGGAATCCGTTCCATTCTTTGTCGGTTGTAAATGGTGCTTCAAACACATTCAGTCCTGATTGTGTTGGAGGAGTGTAATATTGTATATTATTTCGCTCTTGAGCTTGTAAAGTGGTAGCAAAGGCTCCTACAATAAAAGCGAAGAGTAATGTGGTTAGAAGTTTGGCTTGAGTTTTCATGGCCTTGAGATTTAGTTGGTTATTGTTAGTTAATTTATTTGAGTTACTGAGCGAATTTGGCATCAAAGATCACTTCTACATCAGCACCGGCTTTAATGGCACCGAACATAGCTTTAGGTGGATCGACGTCATAATCCGTCATTGTAATAGGTTGAGTTCCTTTAAATAAAACCGAGCCGTCCGGAAGGATCTCATATTCAACTTCCATTTGAATGGTTTTGGTTACTCCCGAAATGGTGAGCTCTCCGTTAGCAGTAAGAGTATTGGCACTGATATTTGTTACTTCAGATAACACAAAATTTATATTCGGATACTTTTTCTCGTTTAAAGCACCGTAAGTTTTACTATCCATGCCACCTTTACCGCTTTTAATGCCATCTACTACTACATTGAACTCCAGGTCTGTAATGGAGGATATCAATGAATCATTTTCTATTTCGATGGTTGCAGTTCCTGAGAATTTTTCCGCTTTGGATTCCCAGTCATGAACGTTGGAAGTACCTTCTATGATAACTTCACTTTCGTTAGCAACAACGCTGTAATTTTGTGCATATAACGTCATAGTGCTTAACGACAAGATTAGTGTGATTAGGACTCTGTACATATTGACCTCATTGGTTTTTGTTAATTGAAATTCTTGTTTTTTTGATTTCGCATTCAAGATCTCAATTCTTCGTGAAGAAATAATGAAGAAAAATAAATTTTTTATGAACCCAAGGCATTGTGTAGTAAACAGTTATGAGAAAAATTTCCCAAACTGTTTATGAAGACATAATGAAGATTTTAAAACTATTTTTTAAACCTTATCAATACTACTATTGACGAAATACTAACCGGATCTGCCCCATGTTAAGTTTTACTCTCCCGTGACTCTAATGAGCTTTATTCGTCAATGGGTAAGCCTTCGATCTCCATGATCTTTAGTGCATTGGTGGTTGGGCAAGGACCCGGTTTAATTCTATACTCGAAACTCATTTTTCCATTTTCAATGGTTTCAGCAAAATGCCAGTTGCTCAATTGGGAGATCTCTTTTTCAAGGGAAGCCAATTCCAGATCATGGGTTGAAACCATACCAATCCCATTTTTCCCAGCCACATATTTCAGAAAAGCAGTACTCCCCTGAAATCTCTCTCTGTTATTCGTGCCTTTAAAAATCTCATCCACAAAAAAGAAAAGCGGCAGTTTGTGATCAGATTCGAGTTCATCCAACAGGCGGCGCAGTCTTCGCACTTCCGCATAGAAATGAGAGAGCCCTCCTTCTAAGGAATCCTTAACGTTGATACTGGTGAACAATCGGAACAAATTGGTCTTGAGATATTGCGCCTGAACCGGAGCCCCGGCAAACGCCATTGCGAGATTAATACCCACCGTTCGCAAAAATGTGCTCTTACCTGCCATGTTAGAGCCGGTAATCAAAAACAGATCTCTGTCTTTTTTAATTATGAAATCATTACTGACCCGTTCTTTATCATTGATCAGCGGATGCCCCAATTGCTTGGCTTCAAACAATACCTCTGGATCTTCACTTATCTCAGGAAAGCTGCAATCCGGGTTTAGATATGCAAAGTTTGCAAGGGAATTCAAAGCTTCCAGTTCATAGAAATCATCCAGCCAATTTTCCAGTTTCGGGGCAAGCTCTTTCTTCAGCGCTTCCATCTTCATAGAAAAAAACATATCCCACGGTATCACCATATTCACCAGCGGCCAGAGCACTTGATTGGCCTGTAGAGAAGCTGCCCCTGCTAACCGGGAAACCCGTTTTAAATATTTTGATGGAGATTCTTCCTGATTTTTCAGTGACTTGAAGAAGTTTTGCAATGATGAATTCCCGGGAAACGAGAACTGTTCGATATATACTAAGATCTTTCCAAACCGTCTCATCTGCTTTTCGATCTGATAGCCTGCTTCAAATAGCTCTGCAATTTTATGGCTGTTGTAATTATAGAAGCTCAGATAAGTAACGAATGTTAGGAGTACCCACGGGCCTGTAATTCCAGCAACGGCCGTTATAAGCAGTACAATATTCGCAATCGAAAGTGCCGATAGAATGAACAAAGTTCCAAAGAACGTAACTTCCTTGGGCTCATTCATCCACCTTAGGAGTTTTTCCATGCTCCAATCCTTGTCTGAGATTTCTTTCTGACTCATGAACGCCTGCACCTGAATACGATCGCGAAATCCGGATAAAGGAAGTAAGTCAGAGATCAACTGTTGCCGGGTTTGGATTTCTTCTTTTTCAGGGTGTTCATTCAAAAGCCAGTCGGACAATCGTTCAGAGCTTTTGGGATATATAGAGGTATCCATCAGATGGTGCAGTGAATAATCCCCTACTATATGAAGATCTTCGGCAAAAGGATGGGCTTTCATGTTTTTTGAAAAATGATAATCGGGAAGTTTCTCCCAGTCCAACTCCATGCGGGCTATGTGTTGTTCCTTGATCTCCTTAAGAAACGACAGTCGCTCTTTGTGATCGGTAATTCTCTTGTGCCGGGCCACCAGATAAATGAAGCCGCCTGTAAGTGCCAGCAAACCGGTAAAGAAAATACCATCACTTCCAGTCTGTGCAATCAGATATAACACTAATATTGAGATCACAAAATAACCTCCGCGAATGTATGAAAATTGCGTACTCACTTTCTCCAGCTTTCCGATCATCTCTCCCAAACGTCCTGACTGATCCTTAAACTGTTCCTTTAAAATCTGTTTTGATGAACTCATGAATATGTTTTATGAAAAATAAATAGGCTTCAAGAATAGGCATTTGTGTGTTCAGTTAACAGATTCCAGTTGCCACTAAATCACGAAAGTACAAATCTTTAATTTTCCCTCATATTTGATACCCTGCAAGTGAGTGAACCAGAATGAGGTTATATTCACCAATTCGTAAGACGGGCTTTGAGCAGTCAGACGAAGAGCTTTTATTTTATTTTTGTTTTTTGGTGATTTCGTGGCAAAAAAGAAGGCTTTCACAAGCAACGAAGTTTCGGTAATATCCCAAAAACTAAACATCTGTCATTTTATGGATTATTTTGTACACGAAACGGCCGTTATTGACGAAGGTGCGAAGATCGGGAAAGGGACAAAGATCTGGCACTTTACCCATGTGATGCCGGATTCTGAAATTGGAAAGAATTGTAATCTTGGTCAAAATGTAGTGATATCCCCCGGCGTTAAACTGGGCCATAATGTAAAAGTTCAAAATAATGTCTCCATTTACACAGGTGTTATTTGTGAGGACGATGTCTTTCTCGGCCCCTCCATGGTTTTCACCAATATTGTAAATCCAAGGAGTGCAATTGTGCGCCGTGATGAATACGTTGAAACTATGGTTCGCAAAGGAGCTTCAATCGGAGCAAACGCTACTATTATATGTGGGAATGAGCTTGGTACGTATTGTTTGATCGGGGCAGGAGCAGTGATTACAAAACCTGTGCCCGCTTTTGCGTTAATGGCAGGAAACCCCGCCAAACAAATTGGCTGGGTAAGCGAATATGGCCACCGCCTGGAATTTGGAGATGATGGAACAGCGGTTTGTCCGGAATCTAAAGATGAATACCAATTAGAGGCTGGTTCAGTCTATAGGATTACCTCTTAGCTAATGCCACTACCGTAGCTCCCCATCCGCTTCGATCACTTGCCAAACTATACGATTCTACATTCGGATTCCGATCCAGCAAACTATGCACCGTTCTGCGAAGCACACCCTTCCCTTTTCCGTGAATAACGCGAATGGAATAGATCTCCTTCTCCAAACAAGCCTCAATATAATCCGGTACCAGATCTCCCAATTCATTAGGGTTGAACAGATGAAGATCAAGGATTCCGTTTATAGGGACCTTTATGGGATCGGGTTCGTTCATGTCTGAATATTCAACATCCAGTGATCAATTTCCAATAATCAACGCATAAATACTTCAACATTCCGTGTTGGATATTCTTAGGATTCATAGTCAACGACCCGCCTTTCATCAACTACTTTCTTGATAAAAGAGACAACTTTTTGATGATCCGGATGCTCTGCGTAAGCTTGCAGATCTTTTTTGGTCTCACATTCTGTAACTAAAACCATATCACAGATCGCCTCATCCTCTCCTGTCAATACATTGATCCCAACTTCTGCACTTTCCAATTCCTTAATCTTGACGGGAAGGCCTTCAAGTAATTTCTTCATCGTTTCGGCATTTTCAGCTTTGGTCTTACCCTCTGCCACATCTTTAAGCTTCCACATTACTACATGTTTAATCATTTTCTGAGTTCTGAGTTCTGAGTTCTGAGTTCTGAGTTCTGAGTTCTGACAAATATCTTCTTAACACAGGATAAATCCCAAAATATCTTTAGTTCAGTATTTAGTGTTCCTTCTTCAATGTTCAATATTCTATTGCTGTCAATTAATACTTGGAACCCTTAACTTTAGGGTTCTGTTTTAAAAAGCGCAGGAACACGCCTGTTCTCCATGAAAATACAATCAGAAATATTGAAAACATTGGATTTAGATAAAATCACTGCCGAGGACATCGGCGAAGACCACGTAGGTACGTCAGTGCAAACCCCGCTCAGAGAGGACGCGTTCGATAAAACGGATGAAGAAAAGATCGAGATCATCCAGGAACATTTTGCTGAGATTATGCACGCTCTTGGTTTAGACCTTGAAGATGACAGTCTTAAAGGAACCCCCTATCGCGTGGCAAAAATGTATGTAAAGGAAATTTTTGAGGGCTTGAATCCCAAAAACAAACCCGTTGCACGACAATTCAGCAACAGCTACGACTATAATGGCATGCTGATCGAAAAGAATATTCAAGTGACTTCATTTTGTGAGCATCACTTCCTCCCCTTTATTGGAAAGGCTCACGTAGCTTATATTCCTTCAGGAAAAAAGGTGATCGGACTTTCTAAAATAAACCGGATTGTGGATTATTATTCCCGGCGGCCTCAGGTTCAGGAACGACTTACCCTCCAAATTGCTGATGAACTTCAAACGGCACTCGAAACCGAAGATGTTGCTGTTTTCATTGATAGTAAGCATTTGTGTGTTTCAACCCGTGGCATAAAAGACCACAGCAGTACCACTATTACGGCTGAATATCGCGGGGCCTTTGAGAATGAGGCTACCCAACAAAAATTTATTGATTACATCAGAACGAACACTCAGATAGACTGATAACTGTGGCTGAGCAAGCAAGAAAACTTCACGTTTACAACACCCTTTCCCGAAAAAAAGAACCGTTCGAACCGCTAAATCCACCCCATGTAGGCATGTATGTGTGCGGACCAACGGTTTATGGAGATGCTCATCTCGGTCATGCCAAAAGCTACGTCTCGTTTGATGTGATCTTGCGCTATCTCCGCTATCTGGACTATAAAGTCCGTTACGTACAGAATATAACGGATGTAGGTCACTTAGTGGATGATGCCGAGGAAGGCGAAGACAAACTCAGCAAGCAGGCCCGCATCGAGAAAGTGCAGCCGATGGAAATTGCTGAAAAGTACACCTACACCTATTTCCGCGATATGGATGCACTGAATGTGCTGCGTCCGGATATCGCACCACGGGCAACCGGACATATTCCCGAGCAGATCGCCATGGTGAAGAAATTGATCGAGAATGGCCATGCCTACGAAGTGAATGGCAATGTATATTTTGATGTCTCCTCCGATCCTGAATACGGTAAACTAAGCGGACGGAAATTAGAAGATGCTGAAGCCGGAACAAGGGTTGAAACAGCCTCTGACAAACGTAATCCTGAAGACTTTGCCCTTTGGAAGAAAGCCAACGATAATCATATTATGAAATGGGATTCCCCCTGGGGAGTCGGATATCCGGGCTGGCATATCGAATGCTCCACTATGAGCACCAAGTATTTGGGTGAAAGTTTTGACATTCACGGTGGCGGGCTCGAAAATCAGTTTCCGCACCATGAATGTGAAATTGCTCAAGCCGAATGTGCCCACGGCAAGCAATTTGCGAAGTACTGGCTGCACAATAATATGGTAACACTGGAAGGCCAAAAAATGGGGAAATCACTGGGTAACGCGATCAACCTGCACGAATTTTTTACCGGCGACCATAAGTTATTGACCCGATCCTGGAATCCGGAAGTAATCCGGTTCTTCCTGCTTCAGTCGCATTACCGAAGTACCACTGATTTTTCTGAAGATGCTTTAAGTGGAGCCGAAAACGGCTTAAAAAATCTTCATTCCATGATCAATACCATTGAAAGTGCAGACGCCGGCAACGGTGAAGCTTTCGATCTGAATGGTCTAAAGGAATCCGTTGAAGGCGTAATGAATGATGATTTTAATTCAGCCCAAGCCATTGCCATCCTTTTCGAGCAACTGAAGGAGATTCGGAAAGAGATCACAGACAAGAAAACACCGATAAACATCGGAGAGATTAAAGAATTTCTTCATGACTTTGTGGATGGTGTGCTGGGAATCTGGCCACAGGAAGGCGGTGGAAATGAGGAATTGGCCAAAGACCTGATCGAATTGCTGATTGAGATCCGTAAGGATGCACGAAGCAATAAGAATTTTGAACTCTCTGATAAGATCCGCGACGAACTGAAAGAGCTGGGTGTTCAGCTCATGGACGGTAAAGAAGGCACCACCTTCGAGATCGAGTAATGAAGCTGCTGAGTGACATATTCAGCTTTTTGATCATTATTTTAGTCAAATTTTATCAGGCAGCCATATCCCCCTGGCTAGGTAAAAGCTGCCGATATCAACCAACCTGCTCCAGATACATGATCGAAGCAGTGGAAGAATGGGGACCTTTGAAAGGTTTTTGGCTTGGTATTAAGCGAATAGGCACTTGCCATCCCTGGGGTGGCGAGGGGTATGACCCGGTTCCCAGGAGAACACCGAACACGGAACATCCAACATCGAATGTTGAACAGGGTTCTTCCTCTAACAGGGCAAAGCCCGACTGACGGATCCATTTTTTAGAAAAAAACATTAAACTTTAAACAAATTCACTCATCCTGAGGCTGCCGCCAAGTATCTTCACAGGTAAAACACTTGAAGGTTCTTCGCTTTCACTCAGAATGACCATTTATTTACAGCGCCACAAAATCTCTAAAACACTAAAAGAAATAAAATTTTAGGGCAAACCTGCGAGCGTGCAAAGTTCCTCGTAGCGTTCAACCACAACGCTCGCAGGATCTGTCGAGCGCTGCGAGGTTGCTCCAATTATTAAAACTATTGACCTACCAACTTAGATTAATGAGCGATATCAAATTCAAGCAAAGACTTACCGTAGAACAAGTAGAAGAAGGAACGGATCTGGCCCCAAAATTTCAGGAAAATGGTTTGATTCCTGTGGTAACTACCGATTATGAATCGGGCGAATTGCTGATGCATGGCTACATGAACGAGAAAGCCCTAAAGAAAACCATTGAGATCGGAGAAGCGGTGTATTACAGCAGAAGCCGTGAAACTTTGTGGCATAAAGGCGCTACCAGCGGATTGGTTCAAACCGTGAAAGAAATACGCATTGATGACGATCAGGATTGCGTATGGCTTCGGGTTGAAGTTCAGGGGAACGGCGCCAGCTGTCACGTAGGCTATCGTTCATGCTTTTACCGCAGCGTGCCGACAGGTGATGAGTTTGAAAGAAAAGGCGGTGAACTGAACTTCGAGGAAGATGAGAAGGTTTTCGATCCTAAAGAAGTGTATGGGGATGCACCAAATCCAACTAAGCTGTAAATCGTGTATCTAACGAATCTTCTGATCACAGGGATTCTGCACTAATTGCGTCCGGTGGCTAACGTCCGTCTCACGAATGATTATGGATAAAATATCTTTTCAGCCCCTCCTAATCTTATGGCCCTGTGCATTCATTAGGCTTCTTCACGATTGTTTATACTGTCTTCCTTTTAACCTGAGTTCAGTAAAAAAGTGGCTTTTAAAATAAACCTGATACTCATTTCGTGGCGTAAGCCCGAAATCTAATTTGTTTTTTAGTTATCAAACGTTGATTTACCGGCAACAATAAGATTCCTGCCTCCGCAGGAATGACCCTTATATGCTTCCTGGATTATTTAATACTTATTTTATTCGAATTCAGGTTTTTGCTGGTTCCGGTGACAAGATCTTTGATCTAAAAGAGGTGTATGGTGACGCGCCAAATTTTACTAAATGGACTGAATTCCGGGCATCACTTTCTTAATGAAGCCTTAGTAAATATATAAGCAGGAATATCGACATCGAACTCAATGTCAGATATGATAAAATCTGTCCCTTTACCATCTTTAAGCACATCTTTATAGTTCATTTTAGTTGGATACCAGCGATCACCGAAAAGCTGAACATCCCGCAGGGTTACTCTCTTTAATAATTTGCCACTTTTTGCAAACATTTCTTGTTTCAGTGGCACGAACCTTTCCTGATCAACCCAAATAGTTTGGCTTTCGTATGTTGGATCATCAACTATGGCATTTAGCTCCAATTTCCATGTCGGCCTTCCATCAATCTCTTCTTCTCCTATAATACTTGGCTCATACATTTCAACTAACTCACGCTCTTCCATCATATCTTCGTAAGAAAGATCAGAACCCATTACTGACTGTTTGAGCATATGGCCTGATATTTGGATAGTCCGATCAGACGATGGATTATAGATCCACAGTTGGTCATCCAGCTTTAGCATTTTCGTACCCTTTTCCCGTGCCGGTGATAAATACTCCGTAAAAGAGTTTTCAGTACCCTCAACATAATTTTTTGAGGTCACTGTTCGTGTGTTTCGGCGGCCGTAAATGACCATCTCAGATGTTGATATCTGGGTGGATGAAATCATATTTTCATCCACTTTTTGAATGATCTCTTCAGCACTTTGTGCCACAGCAAATGTGTTTAAAAATGCAAGAGCTGTCACCGTTATAATATATTTCATTTTGAGTGTTTTAATGTGTTTAAACTTCTAATTCCTTAAAAAGTGTAGCAGTTTCCCTTTTATAAATTCCTAAACCTGCCAGCATATTTCCAAAAACCATGGCCAGTAAGCCGGGAATAAAACCGATATAGAACAAGCTTGGTGTAATTTTAGCCCGCATAGTTGTCGGCATCATCACCCCGGCATTATCTAAAAACTGGCCTATATCTAAGCCTACGGTTTGCATATAATACGCAAGGCCAAGGCCAATAGCGGTACCAAACACCGAGCCAATTACACCGATAAGAACGGCTTCATAAATCATAGAACGATATATTTCACCTTTTGCTTCACCTAATGCCAATCTAATCCCAAATTCTTTGTAGCGTCTCAGTCCTGAAATAAGGCCTGTGTTCCAAAGTACGACAGACATTGCAAGAACGAATATTCCGATGAATAATCCCGAGGCTATATCTACGTAATCAAGCATGCCTGCGAGATTATTCTGATCCCTCAATCTTACCATTACCGGTGCAAATTCATCAGAGCTGTCAGCGTATTTGGCATTAAAATTCTCCATGACGTTTGTTGCAACCTCATTGTCATAGACCCCGGAAGATAAAAATCCCAAAATTTCAGTAGAACCATCCTGCATATCCAACATCTTCTGGGCGTCTGAGATATCCACAATCAATGCACCCTTATCCATTGCTGCAATCCCAAATCGAATGGTGCCGCTTACTGTAAAGTTTGTTAATGCCATGCTACCGTACATGGTAGAACCGAAATAGGTGATTTCATCTCCTATCTGGACGTCCATTTTATCTGCAAATTCATAGCTTACAAGTGCTTCACCAGATTCATCAGGAATACTACCAGAGACGAGGGCATTTTGTATATCCAAACGTTCAGCCTCTTTACTTTGCTCGGAGAAAAGTTCAAGAGCAAGGCCTGTAGCAGGGCGTTGCCCCTTTGTTTCACCATTTTCATCAGGCACATCGATTAAACCGCCAAAGCGAATACGTTTTACCCAGTCTATATCCGGAAATTGATTTTCAAGAGATTGCACCAGAGAATTGGCGTCAAGAAGTGCTAAGTCGATCGGTAGTTGGTCTTTATTTTTTTCATAGGCTTTGGTCATTACTTTTACGTGGCCTGTTTCAAACCGGGCATTCTGTCTGATCATATCACCCATCACGCCTTCCAAAAATCCGCTATAAAAAACTGTGAGAGCGACACCAAGCGATACGACAATTATCGGCAGAAGGCTTCTGCTCTTATCCCTTAAAATGCCTTTTAATAGAAACCGGATCATTGGATCTTACCTTTGAGTGCGTTCACGGGATTCATTTGTACAATTTTTCTTGCCGGGATCAAGCTTACCAATGTAGCTGAGAAGATCAGAATAACAGCGGTTAATGCGATTAACCACACAGCAAATTCCGGATATATGGTGGAGGGCATATTAATTCCCATATCCTGATAATAATCAGGATATGAAATTCCAACCTCATTTACCCAAATGAACAGCGGAATACCATAAATTAAACCGGCTATCACGCCAAACACGCTATATAAAGCTCCTTCTACAGTGAAAAGCCGCAGTACCTCTACCCGCGTCATTCCTAAAGCCACGTATGTTCCAATTTCTTTTTGCCTGCGAAATATGGAAAGTACCTGTGTGTCAAAAATTGCAATGAGCGCAATTATCAATAGCACCAGATAAAGGATGGATGACGAATATTTTTCTATTTGAATGAGCTCGCGAAATTCACTTAAAAGTGCATCCTGATCTTCAAACCTCCACCCATCTACATTTTGATGGTTATAGCTGTCATCTGCTATAAGGTAAGTAACTTCATTTTTTAAATCGGTCATTTGCCAAAGTTTCTCAATAGAGATCCAGATCTGTCCGTTATCCACCGAGGCTACACTCGTATTAAAAATCTCTTCAATGGTAATGTCAGCTGCGTCAAACGTTCCATTTTTATCGCGCCAACGAAGCAACACCTGATCGCCTTCCGTTAGATTGGCAACTTCTGCTGTTCGTACTCCGATAATCGCCGGAATTTCAGCTGAACTGCTATCAAGTGCCTGGGTTGGCAATTTGATGGTATTTTGGTCGGATCGAATCCCTTTTAGTAAGATCGTTTTCATTCTCCCCTGTGGATATATGGTAGCTTGTCGAATCAACACGGGCGTTAGGCCGGCTGTACTCACATCATTTATGTTGCCATGTCCATCTTCGATGGAAAAAGGATCCAATGGGTCATAATCCTCATTCAGGAGATGGCCATTTGCATATTCCCACTCTATACTTTGGTCTATGGATTGCTCACTCCAGCCTTCAATAAGTCCGTTGAATAGTATAATGACCACAAATACAAAAGACAGCACCCCCACATTCAGCCATGTTCTCAGGCCAGCACCCATTAGGTTTTTGCAGGCTATCTGAAAGGCAATTTTCATGATGATTTATTGCTAACATTTGCTGTTTCATCCTTTTCTACTTTCCCATCCCTGAGGCTAATGGTTCGGTCAAGGTATTGCATCACCTTTTCGTCATGCGTTGAAAATAGAAAGGTAGTATCGAGTTCTTTATTAAGCCCCTTAAGAATCTTCATAATCTGATGGGCATTTTTTGCATCTAGGTTGGCCGTAGGTTCATCTGCGAGCATGATACTCGGCCGTTTTACAATAGCCCGGGCTATGGCAACCCTTTGACCTTCACCCCCAGATATCTTGTCCGGCTTTTTATCGGCTAAATCCTGTAATCCAACCCATTCCAGAGCCTCCATAACAGCTTTTTTTCTTTCGCTTTCACCAATATTCTGTAGCAAAAGTGCAAATTCTACGTTTTCAAAAACTGTATAAACCGGTAACAAGTTATACACTTGAAAAATAAATCCAATGTGAATATTACGTAAATGCGCCGATTCCTTGTGAGACAGTTCAGCTATATTCTTTCCCATTACCATCGCTTTGCCTTCTGTAGGACTGTCTAAAGAGCCTATGATATTAAGCAAGGTTGTTTTCCCCGACCCACTTGGACCTACCAAGCCTGCAAACTCTGCTTTATCAAAGGTCAAATTTATATCTTTCAGGGCCGTAAAATGCCTCCCATCACCCACCGGAAATTTTTTGATAACATGTTCTAACTGTATAATATGTTCTGAATCCATTTCTATTGATTTAGTGATTATAAACGACCATGAGTCTTATCCCGGGCCCTGCGAAATTATTAATAAGATTATTCTGCTGAATACCTGTTTGTGTGTCAGGATTATAAAATGCTATAAGATGACCAACTACTTTGTTGAATTGGTGTTCATAATTGAGCGAAAAAGTAAGATTGTCTGCAGCCCAATCGTAGTAAGTAAAAACACCCAGGTTATCCCAAAGACCCAATGGGTAAGAGAAACTTAATGCAGATATATTTGAAGTATTAGCCATTTCAAACGGATCTTCATCGTAAGAGCTGATCAGATGTTCACCGACAGCAGTAAGCCCGTTTTTTATCCCAAAGGTGTAATCGGCGCCCACCATAAGTAAGATCTGATTAGTGAGATCACCCACATCCAAGGATTTATGAGTAAAGGAAGCTTCGAACCAGAAGCCAAGTACGACATCCCATTTCCCATCCAGTCCAAATCTGTTTTCCTGAATCTTGTCATATTGCGTAATTGCTCTCAAATCTTCAGTGTCAGCGGTTCGGTGATGATAGGAAAAAGCAATTTCACCACTTTTCATTGGATATTGAATACGCCCACCAAATTCGGGTGTCTTTCCATAGGTTGGCACGGCATCAAACCCCCGGGTTTCCTCATTACCATAAAGTGCCCAAAGCCAGATATTCGCATTATTCAAAAAATAATACCGCCCTAAAACACCGTAAACCCCATTGGTAATCTGCAAAGGATCTCTTGGGTCTATTTGATTGAACCATTGCATTGGACGCAGTAAGCTTGCTGATCCGAAATTTATTTTTTGTAAACCGGCTCTCACCTCTGATTGATTGCCGGTATAGCGTGCCCAAACGCGATAAGGTTTAATGTCAGCATCTGTTCTGGCTGAATCGAATGGTTGATAATAGGCGGAACCATACACATTTGCTGATGTCAGAATATCGATCGACTTAAAAGAACTTATGGGGATATTATAATTCAGTTCGGGTAAGTAGCGTCCGCCTGTAAAAAAAGCGAGCGTATTATGAGGACTATAACTACCGAATATGGAAAGCTGTCCATTAAATTCGAACGACTGTTTATCTTGTGCAAATACAGTAATATTAAATATTAAGAAAATACTAATGCCAATATTGAATATCCGCTGTTTCATCCTTGTACATCTTTATTGGCTATGCCATAAAAAAAGAAATTGGTCAGATCCATGATCAATTTCGACGGATGCGTGTACATCATGAGTAATTTTTCATCCTCAACTTTGTGATTCAGTTCATTCAGCATGTAGAGTATAAAGTCCATACTTAAATCGGGATTGATCCACCCTTCATCCTGTGCTTCTTTGAAGTGAATTTCAATTAATTTCATTAATCTCTCTTGGCTTTTTTCCAGTTTTAATGCCAACCCTTTTTTCTCTCTTTGATATAGATCTTTTAGGAGGGCTTTGCTCATTTTAGAAGAGTACTTGTATTCCAGCCCGATAAGCTGTTGTACTTTTTCCGGAAAGCCGATTGACTGAACTAACACAGCTTCATAATCATGCTCGATTTTATCGATAAATTCATCAACGACCAATGCGGCTACTTCTTCTTTGTTCCTGAAGGCACGGTAAAAAGTCATTTTACTTACCCCTGCCTCTTTGCAAATTTCTTTTACCGTAACTTTCTGAATGCCAAAGTTCCAAAACAGCTCTTTTGCGGTGTCAAGTATCGTTCGGTCGCTTTCGGTCGCCATAAATTTATTTGTTATCATCTTCCGACTGATGTTACTTATTTTGTTTTTAAAAACATAATATGTAACAATTATTTTATTTCGGCACATATATTAAGTTTATGTTTTCAGTGCTCTACTAACTATACCTTTAGCATGAGATCTATTTTTGGAAGCCCCAGCCCTAACGCTTGATCTCTTAAACACAGGGGTTTTCTTCATAACGTGAATTCGAGATAAGAACTAAGTTAAAAGGATAAAAATGGATTCTTTTGGTCATTCCCGTGGAGACGGGAATCTAATGGCTGCCATGAATTCCGTATTCGCTATCTGACCAGCCATAAGATTTCGGGCATTCGCCGCGAAATGACCATTCAACGTACTCAACAGATGGTCTTTATATCGAATTCACGTTAAAATAGCTATGAGATCCATCTTACGAATACCCCGCTTGATCGAAGGGGCTGATCGATGGTAGAGGCGCAGGGTGTTGGATTAGGATAAGGAAAAGACGAAGGCTTTAACGAGGATAATTATCTCGAACTGACATTTCATAAAAAACCCGGAATCATTTCTGATCCCGGGCTTAGATTCTGTCTGTTCTTTACCTGTCTATCTTACAGGCTGAATGAATTCAAAGTGATTAACTATACACTTTTGGACTTCTCTTCTTTTTGATACGTCCGCCTTTAGATTTACTAAAAGGCTCGCTTTCCTTGGATTTCGCAAAAGGCTCTTCGCCTCTGGATTTCCTGTTCCCTTTTTTGGATCCAGATCTCTTAGAACCGGAACCGCCTTTGCCTTTATACCCACCGGATGAAGAACCATTGGTATCGGGTTTCGCCAATTCAACGGAAATATCCCTTCCCTCAAATTTGGTCCCTTTCATTGATTCAAACAATTTTGAATCAAAGCCTTCTTCCACTTCGAAAAATGAGAAGTTATTCTGAATATCGATCTTACCAAAATCAGGCTTCTTGCCATTCATTTGCTCATTTACAACACCCATCAAACGGGCCGGATTCAATCCGTCTCTTCCACCTACATTCAGGAAGTACCGCGTAAAACCTGCTTCAGCAATACGATTACTGCTGCTTCCGCCTGAATTTCTATTTTCTTTACGATTATATGAATTCTTACGGTTGTTATTCTTCGACTTCCCGGCTGTGGCATTGATATCGCCGGCCTGCTCGTAATATTCCAGGATCTGATTGAATTCCATGGATACAAAATGTTTGATCAAATCTTGCCAGCCTAAGTCAGCAAGCCGCTCATACACTTCCGGTAAATACTTCTCGATCTGTTTTTCATTGACTTCTGTGGTTCTGAGTTTCTCCACCATATCCATCATGCGAACTCCACAAACTTCCTCTCCTTTCGGAACATCCTGCTTGATGAAATCCTTGCCGGACATTTTTTCCAGTGAACGGATCTTATTCATCTCACGGGTGTGAATAATGGAAACGGCGATCCCGCTATTTCCTGCACGGCCTGTTCGGCCGCTTCGGTGAATATACACTTCCAGGTCATCCGGAAGATTATAGTTGATAACGTGCGTCAGGCTATCCACATCTAATCCGCGGGCAGCAACATCGGTAGCAACCAGCAATTGCAGATCCTTAGAGCGGAAGCGGTTCATCACCTCATCACGCTGATTTTGAGATAAGTCCCCATTCAGCAAGTCGGCATTGTATCCTTCTTTGGAAAGTTTAGAAGCAATATCAGCGGTTTCGCGGCGAGTTCTGCAGAAGATGATCCCATAAATATCAGGATTTACATCGGCTATCCGCTTGAGTGCATCATAGCGATCTTTAGCTTGTACCATGTAAAAATGGTGCTCTACATTCAGCGCACCGGAATTACGGGCATTCACCTGAATTTCTTCAGGATTGTTCATGTACTTACGGGCCATTTTAGAAATCTGATTTGGCATCGTAGCAGAAAACAGCAGCGTTTGTTTTTGCTTCGGTGTATCGTGAAGAATGGCATCCAGGTCTTCCTGAAATCCCATATTCAGCATTTCATCAGCTTCATCTAAGATCAACGAACGAACATTTGTGACATCGAGCTTTCTTCTCCTGATGAGATCCAGCATTCGTCCCGGCGTTCCAATCACAACCTGAGCACCGTTATTAAGTCCGCGTATCTGGGTAGAGATATTCGCTCCGCCATACACAGCTAATGTTTTAATTCCTTTCTGATATTTGGCAAAAGCCTTCAGGTCTTTTTCTATCTGGATAGCCAGTTCGCGGGTTGGTGATAGCACCAAAACCTGAACATTTTTTGAGTTGGCATCCACTTGTTGCAGCACGGGCATTCCGAAAGCTCCGGTTTTACCCGTTCCGGTTTGGGCCAATGCAATTAGATCCCGTTGTGAAGCCAATATAGTAGGAATAGCTCTTTCCTGTACTTCAGTGGGAGTTTCAAAGCCAAGATCTTCTATTGCTTGACATATTTCGGGCGACAGGCCCAGTTCTTTGAACGTTGACATATAGTATTTTTTAGTCTTTTTGATCCCGTTCAGAAATTTTTTGCTGCGCGTCTTCTTGTCCGGAATAAATTTGGGTGAGCTATGGACAAGAGGCAAGCACGACTGCTTGATTTACAAAGGCCAGCAAGGTTCTATAAACCTGAAAAGTATTAGTGTTCCAGTCTTATCGCGAACTCACAATTTTAATAAGCTTTAAATATACGGATAAAAAGCTTCTGTTATGATATTCAGCTGAATATTAATTTTTTATTTCATACTTCTTCCGTATTGCAGGAATTTAATTTCTAAATAATGATTTTATATCGTTAGATTTGACGCAAAATAAAGCAGTAATTTAGATTAATGACATGCAACATATAAACAAGGTTTACCCGAAGGCTAAGTCTTTATCTTCGCTTAAGAAAACGATACGTAAAAAACTTGAAGACAATAACCTGAATCCTGCTGATTGTATATGGGGAACATCCATCTGCAGTGACGAGATCAATAATAGCTTTTTAAAAATTGGAGAAGATTTTAAAGGTCCCGGGCCTTTTTTCTTTGGTGGGATTTCCGGCCTTCCATTTACCGGAAAAACGGGTTTCGCAGCATTTTCCAGTCATATTCCTGATGAGGGAGCAGCAATCATTCTATATGGACCTCATGTAGGTGTTACCAAAAACGGAACTTTTGGGAAGGTATTGAGAGAAGGACAAACAGAGCCATCCTCAAGCTGTGGTTCTTTGATTGCTGGACTGAATAACGTAAAAGAAGGAAATGTCTTAAATATTTCTCATAATGATTATCAGCAGGGACAAGTACACAAGGTGTTGATCGAAAATTACGAGGACATCAAGACCGCTGATAACGAGATTGTAGCGACTACCGAAACTGGATTTAATCAAATAAAAAAGGAACTGACCGACATAATTGGAGCAGGCCTTGAAAACCTTGGAACAAAACCGCTTTTATTGATAGGCGGAATTATAATTAACACAGATTGGGATCAGGAAGATTTTTTTGAAATACGTGATATATCTTGGTTCAACAAATAAAGGAATACTTATGAGAGCTATATGTTCATTTTTAACAATCATCCTATTTTTTGCAACAGCCTGTACCTCCCCTGAGTCTCCCACTCCTACCCTTAATTTAGAGACCGTTCAAGACTCTACTCATATTGTATATTCCATAACCGGACTTGATGGCCCAGAGGCCGTTCGGTATGATCCGGATCAGGATGTATATTTCATATCCAACTTTACCGGTGGCGGTAATGATCAGGATTCTACCGGCTTCATCACAAAAGCAGATGCTGAGGGAAATATCCTTAACCTGAAATTTATGATCGGCACCAATGACGCTCACCTTCACGCTCCCCGAGGTATGTTTATCGTTGATCAAACCTTGTGGGCTGCTGATGTTCTGGGACTTCATGGCTTTGATAAAAATTCCGGAGAACAAACCCATTTTGTTGATTTTACTGAATTCGAGATCGGATTCCTCAATGATGTTTCTGCGGATGAAAATGGCACTTTGTATGTAACTGATACGGGAACATCCACCATTTATAAAGTGGAGAATGAAAGCGTTGAATTATTTCTTGAAGACCTGCCCAATGCACCGAATGGGATCACCCTGAATCCAAACACCGGAGATTTTCTATTGGCACCCTGGGGCGGCGATCAAACTTTTTATGCTTTTAACGCTTCCGGTGAGCTCAGTGAATTTGAAACACTGGAAGGAGGGTATTTCGATGGAATTGAATTCATTGGAGCTACTTTATTTTCAACCAGTCAGCAGGATTCCTCCATACGGATATTCAACGAAAACACAGAACGAATCCTCATCAAAACAATCGGCCGGCCGGCTGATATAGGTATAAATACCAAACTCAACCACATAGCTGTACCTTACATTGCCCTGGACCGGGTAGATATATGGAGTTTATCTGAATAATTTTGGTCTTTGACAAAAAAAAGCTCTTATCCCTGTAACGAATTTGATCGTTTATTAAAACTCTCAAAATATTGTTAAAACCTGGGTTCGATTAAAAAGCAGGTTCTATCACAGGCAAGATGGTCATTTCGCGGCGAATGCCCGAAATCTACTTGTTTTTTTACGTATCCATGATTGAATTACTGACAATAATAAGATCCCTGCCTTCACAGGGATGACTTTTTATACATTTTTAAAGCTATCAATAATCCAGCTCAGGTTTTAAATGAAGGCCCCCTTTGACATCGAAAGAGCATAGGAAAGATTATTGAGCGTCCATGTGAAAGATATCGGAATTGGGTTTCAGTTTACCCGGCATTTAACGGAATTGAAGAAAGGCGGGGTCAGTTTAAATTCCGAAGTTGATGAAGGGACTTCCATTTCAGTTCGTATTCCCTTCTAAATTTTGACCAAGACTTCTCTCAGAAAACTCTCGAAAACTGCATCAATAGTGATAGCATATATTCACTTGGGATTTTAAAAGCGCCATCCTTCTCGCCAGAATAAGCCCGCAAACACCCCAGGCAAATATTGTCTTTTACCTGTTATTGCCCGCGCTTTTTCTTCTTCTTTTCTTGTTATTGCTCTTAGGCTTACCCCCGGTACTTGTCTTTCTTTTCTCACTTTTGTGTTTTCTGGACGGACGTTGTTTTTGTTTCTCGGGAGCAGCCGGGTTATGCTCCATTAACGGATATTCATGATCATCTATTACAGGGATATTTTTACCAATCAGTTTCTCAATATCTTTTAAGTGGGATTTTTCCTGAGCATCACAAAAGGACAACGCAGTGCCATCTAATCCTGCCCTTCCGGTTCGTCCTATCCGATGTACATACGTTTCGGGTATATTTGGGATCTCATAGTTAATTACATACTCCAACTCGTCCACATCAATGCCGCGGGCAGCAATGTCGGTTGCAACAAGAACTCTTGTTACCTGGTCTTTGAAGTTCCCGAGCGCTCGTTGTCGCGCTGCCTGAGATTTATTTCCATGGATAGCTTCTGCCTGAATATTTTGGCTATTCAGTAATTTCACCACTTTATTGGCTCCGTGCTTGGTGCGGGTAAAAACCAATGCCGACTTTGAGCCTGCTTCTTGTAGCACATCCACCAGCAGATTTTTTTTATTCCCCTTATCCACAAAGTAGATCTTCTGCTCAATAACATCCACAGTGGAAGATTCTGGCGTGACTTCTACTTTCACAGGATCATGAAGAATAGATTTTGAAAGCTGTATGATCTCGGACGGCATAGTAGCGGAGAAAAACAGTGTTTGGCGTTTATTGGGAAGAGCTTTCAGTAATTTCTTCACATCATGAATGAAACCCATATCGAGCATGCGGTCGGCTTCATCCAGTACAAATATTTCGATATCAGAGAGGGAAATAAATCCCTGGTTCATCAGGTCCAACAGACGCCCGGGAGTGGCTGTGAGAATATCTACTCCTCTCTTCAGTTTTCTCACCTGTCCTTTTTGATTTACTCCTCCAAAAACAACGGCGGTTTCTAAATTCGTGTACCTGCCATAACTTTGAAAACTTTCATCAATCTGGATGGCCAGTTCACGGGTTGGGGTGACAATCAAACTTCGGATTTTTCTATTATTCCCATGTTTTTTGCTTGCATTCAACAATTGTAAAATCGGGAGCGCAAATGCTGCTGTTTTTCCGGTCCCGGTTTGTGCGCATCCTAACACATCCGAGCCTTTAAGAGCAATGGGAATAGCTTGAGATTGAATAGGTGTGGGGTGAGTGTATCCCTCTTCTTCCAGGGATTTAAGGATGGGCGTACTGAGATTCAGTGATTTAAAAGACATATGGGGTATTAAATGAAAAAGCCCGGATCTGAACCGGGCTAAGAAAAGTGAGCTTTAAGGTACGCATTAAATTGATGAAGTATTTTAACGTGAGTTCGAGATAAGAAATAAGTTAAAAGGATAAAAATGGATACTTGTGGTCATTCCCGTGGAAACGGGAATCTAATGACTGCCATGAATTCCGTACTCGCTACCTAACCAGCCATAGGACCACGGGCATTCGCTGCGAAATGACCATTCAACGTATTCAAGCGATGGTCTTTATATCGAATTCACGTTATTTAAGAATGTGATTTTATTGCCACGAAAGCACAAAAATGAATGGGACGCGGATGGCATTTCCCAGCACCATTGCCGACCCCTGCATTTCAACCTCACCTCTTTCCTCTCCTTAGCAAGGAGAGGAAGTGTGCGATAGAAAATAATCGTGTTGAATCAAGTACTGTATTTCGTAGCTGATTGGGTCTAATGTGAGCAGCCCTGGGCAAGTCCGTTGGGAGATAGAACTGGGTTTGGGAGACCGGGCCGGACGCAGCCCGGGAATTACGAACCACCCTCCTTCAAACCTCCGCCCGGTGGGTGACAGTGGCTTTAATGGTTGCCCGAGGTTGGGCTTTATGAGTTTTGGGATTTCTCTGAGGTCATTTCTTTGCCACGGAATTATAATACTTCAACATTCAATATTGAATGTTCCTTGTTCGATGTTCAATATTCGGGCTTTAGCCCGTGGTTTTCTTATATCGGTTAATCGAAACCATCAGCAACACGCTCCCCATCCCAATCAGGGTATACACCATAACCTGAATTTCCTGCCAGCCGGCTCCTTTGAGGAGAACCATCCGCATGATTTTGATGAAGTAGGCCACGGGATTGGCAAGAGTAATGTTTTGAGCCCATCCCGGCATGCTTTCTATCGGGGTGAACAGTCCGCCCAGTAAAATGAAAACCACCATTATGAACCAGGCGATGAACATGGCTTGTTGCTGGGTGTTGGTCATGGTGGAGATGAGTAATCCCAGTGATTGAATAACCACCAGGAAAATTCCGGCTACCACCAAAATAGTAGCCAAGTTTCCTAAAAACGGAATATGAAATCCATATCGCGCCAGGGCCAAGCCCACTAATAGGTCAAACATCCCGATAATCCAGAACGGCAGGAGCTTGCCAACCATAAACTGGTATTTGCGGATGGGTGTAACGTTAAGCTGCTCAATGGTTCCGATCTCCTGCTCGCGGACAATATTCATCCCTGATAAAAACAAACCAATCATAGACACCAGCACCACTAAAATTCCCGGCACCATAAAAGTAATGTAATCCAAATCCGGGTTGTACCAGTTTTGAGGAATGAGATTGATAGTTTTGACCTGAACCACTGCCGGGTCTGCCGACTTAATTTTCAACTCAAGCTGTTTCTCCGCATTCAAATCATTCAAAATTGACGCACTGTAGGATTGAATAAGTCCGGCAGTACTCCCATCCACCGCATCAATAATAAGCTGAACGGGTGCTTCTCTCCCGTTGGTTAAATCTTCTTCAAAATCCGGTGGTACAATAATGATCAGGCTCACACGTCTGGCATCCAGCCATTCCATCGCCTTATTCCTGTCAAAAGTTTCTGCCTGTAAATTAAAATAGCCGGTAGACTGAAATTTGGCAGCAAGCTCCCTGGAAACCCGCGACTGATCCATATCAAGGAGGGCAAAATCCACTTCCTTCAATTCGTAAGTGGCCGCAAAGGAAAGAACCAGAAGCTGAATCACCGGCATCACAAAAAGGATAGGCAGCATGGCTTTATTCCGGAAAATCTGAAGGAACTCTTTTCGAAGTAAAAACCGGATGATCCTCATTGCAGCCTCACTTTGAATTTTTTAAGGCTCAGCCCGATAAATCCCAGTGTCATTACCAACAGAACTAACGTTTCCTTCCAAACTAACATCAGATCGGAGCCTTTAAGCATAATGTCTCGTACGATAATTAAGAACCATTTTGCAGGAATAATATGAGAAATCCATTGCAGCGGAAGCGGCATACTGGCAACCGGGAAGATAAATCCGGAGAGTAAAACGGTTGGAAGCAGCAGTCCGGCCAGCGAGACCATCATAGCCGTTTGCTGATTGTTGGATGCAGAAGAAATGAACACCCCTAACGCCAAAGCAGTCATAATAAACAACCCGGACTCCAGGAAAAAAAACAGATACGAGCCTTCAAAAGGAACATGAAACACAAACTCGGCAAGTACCAGGATGGTAATTACGTTCACTACCGACAAAACCATGTAGGGCAAAACTTTACCGATTATAATATGATAGGGTTTAAGCGGTGAAACCAGCAGGATTTCCATATTGCCCATCTCCTTCTCGCGTGTAATGGAGATAGATGTCATAAGAGCGGAAACCAGCATGAGGATGACGGCGATGAGTCCCGGTACAAACAAGTTTACACTGCGCAGTTCCGGGTTGTACATCATCCGAACTTGTGGCTGAATTCCGGCTTGTTGTACCTGTGCCTCCCGGTTCAGTATCTGTACATAATCCCGAACAACATTTGAGGTGTATGACTGCACCAGGTTAGCCAGATTTGGATCGGTGGCATCGGTTATGATTTGAATATTTGCCACATTTTTACGAACCAATTTTTCTTGAAAACCGGGCTCAAATACTACAATTTCTTTAATATCTCCTTGACGAAATAATCCTTCCACTTCATCATAATTTTCCAGGTATACCCTCACCTGAAATGATTTAGAAGCCTCCAGTTTTTGGGTGATAGTCCGGGTCACCTCATCCTTAGAAAGATCAAGAATCCCAATTTGAGCGCCGTCGATCTCGTTCCGGATAGCAAAGCCAAATAATACCATCATGATCACGGGCATGCCGAAAAGCACTACCAGGGTACGCTTATCGCGGTAAATCTGTTTGAATTCTTTTGTTACAAATCCTCGAAATGAATTCATCCGTCCCCCCTTGTGGCTGACCGAGCCAGCTTTATAAAAACATTTTCTATGGAATCTGACGAGAATGATTCTTTAAGCTCCCCCGGTGTACCGAGTGCATCAATACGGCCGTCCACCATAATTGAAATACGGTCACAGTATTCGGCTTCATCCATATAGTGTGTAGTCACAAAAACCGTGATTCCCCGGTCAGAAACCTGGTATATTTTCTCCCAGAACTGACGCCGGGTTACAGGATCCACGCCGCCGGTCGGCTCATCCAAAAACACAATTTTGGGTTGATGGAGAATAGCAATAGAAAACGCCAGTTTTTGCTTCCATCCCAACGGCAGCGAGCGCACCAATTGTTTTCGGACGGAGCCGAGGCTCACAGATTCAAGGACTTCATCAATCTTCGGAGATAAATCCTGATCTGAAATACCATAAATACCGCCATAGAATTGAATGTTTTCTTCGGCTGTAAGATCATCATATAGCGAAAACTTTTGGCTCATGTAGCCAATGTTCTTTTTTATAGTTTCCGCTTGGGTATAAACATCACTTCCTGAAACAGTGGCCGAACCTGAAGTTGGGTTAAGTAAGCCCGTGAGCATTTTCATGGCGGTGGTTTTTCCAGCTCCGTTAGCTCCGAGAAAGCCAAAGATCTCGCCCTGCTTCACATCAAATGAAATGTTGTCAACAGCAGTAAATTCTCCAAATTTGCGGGTCAGGTTTTCCGTTTGGATGGCCAATTCACTCATAGACTGCCTCCGTTTGGGTGTGCATCAACGCCATGAAGCTGTCTTCGATATTTGGCTTTATGAAATTAATTTCAACAGATTCCAAACCCTGATTAATCAAGTAATTCTTCAGAGTATTCAAATCTGGTGCATCATCCTGATCTGTGTAATGAATAAACTCACCAAAGGGATGCACGGAGGCTGCCTTCGGATACTCTTTTAACGCCTGAAGCAGTTTGTATTTGTTCTCCGCTTTTATTCCCAGCAAGGGCTTCTCAAAAGCATCCACAATATTTTTTGGGGTATCAATTCGTAGAATTTCACCTTCCTGTATAAGCGCAACACGATCACATAAATTGGCTTCATCCATATACGGTGTGGAGACGATAATGGTAATCCCCTCTTTTTTAAGCACAGACAACATTTCCCAGAATTCTTTGCGGGAAACGGCATCCACGCCCGTTGTAGGTTCGTCGAGGAGTAGCAGCCTGGGCTTGTGAATGAGTGCACAACTCAAAGCGAGCTTCTGCTTCATCCCTCCCGATAACGCTCCTGCCAAGCGATTTTTAAAGGGTTCTAACTGGCTGTAAATCGGCTTCACCAGTTCATAGTTTTCCTCAATGGTAGTCCCAAACACCGATGCAAAAAACCGGAGGTTCTCTTCCACCGTCAAATCCTGGTATAAGGAAAATCTTCCGGGCATGTAACCTAATAGCGGGCGAATTTCTTTATAATCGTCCACCACGTCTTTTCCAAACACCGTAGCGGTTCCTGAATCCGGGACTAACAGTGTATTTATGATTCTGAACAGGGTTGTTTTCCCTGCTCCATCCGGGCCAATCAACCCAAACAATTCCCCGGTATTAACCTGAAAAGAAATTTCCTTTACAGCCGCTGTCTTTTCAAAGAATTTGCTTACTTGCGATATGTTTACGATTGATTTCAAATTGATTTTTGGTTTTGTTGCTCGTGCATGCAGTTCCCTTTTCCTCCTGTCCCACATTCGCTACACAGCAGGGCAAGAGAACTCTTTTAATACTTTATTAGTCTCGTTCCAACCTTCGGCTTGGGAACACATACCGGAAGCTCCAGCTTTCATTTAAATACTATGTTGTGTCATCCCTCCGGGATTTAGCCTCCTTCCCAACCTTCGGCTCCACTCACTAAAAATTCACCTCACCCGGCATCCCGATCTTCAGCTTGCCATCCGGATTTGGCACCCGCACTTTCACTACGTACACCTGTGTAACACGCTCCTCTTTGGTTTGAATCATACGGGGGGTGAATTCCGCTTCCGAAGCTATCCAGCTTACCGTGCCTTTCAATGCCTCATTAACAGCAGCATCCTTATCAATTAACACTTCTACGTTTTGCCCAAGTGTAATATTCGGTAATTGTGCTCCGGAGATATACACCCGCAATTCCATTTCTTCTAAATTGGCAATTTCATACAGCGGCTTACCGGCAGATACCAATTCATTAGGCTCTGCAAAAGAAGAAAGCACCATTCCCTCAACGGGATTTATGATTTGAGCTTTTTGCAATTGGTCTTCTACTTGAGAAATTCGGGTTCGCATGGCTTCAAGCTCGGCATATACCGACTGTTTTTGCACTTCCACCGACACGATCTGTTTTTGAAGTACATTTATCTGTCCCTCCGCATGGTCAATTTGCTGCTGGGTAGCGGCATTATTTTGCTTCAGGCTGAAGAGTCGATCCAAATCTTGTTCTGCCGTTTTCAGTTGCTCTTTGTACACATCCGCCTGAGCTGTTAGTTTATCGATGTTGGTGCGGATTGATCTGACCGAAGCCATCAGCTCCTCTTTTCGAAGGAATAGCTGAGTGGTATCAACTTGTCCAACTTTTTGACCGGTTTCCAGTTTCATCCCTTCTTTTACCTCAAAGCTTTTCAGAATGCCGGAAGTTTCGGAAGAAATCGTGGTTTTATCGGCTTCAAACTGTCCGTAGGCGTCCGAAATACCCCCGGTATTACAAGAAAGAAGTAACACCCCTAATCCTATCAATCTGATGATCTGTTTTAATTCCATGAGATTCCTTTTTTAGTTGAATATTGTATGATGCTCTGAATGAGCTGTACCCGGCGTATTTCCAGATTTAAACGTGCCTGACTTTCCGCATTTAATTCCGTGATGTATTCCGTAGAAGTAATTACACCCTGCTCAAGCCGATTTTTCGTTTCTTCCACTACCTGCTCCCTCAGCTCAAGTACTTTTTCATCCAGTTCAATTTGCTCCCTGAGCTGCTCAATCTTTTTCTCTGACGTACTGAGTTCGTTTTTTACCCCAAGCCGGAATGTTTCCTTATCAGCCCGGATTTTTCGTTTCTGTAATTCCAACACTTCTTCTTTCTTTCCGGAGTTTATCCAGCTCTTTAAGCTCCACTGTGCCTTCAATCCCACAATCCAGAAGGTTTGTAAATCATTTTCAAATACATCCAGTCCGGGGCGACCGTAAGCCGTTTTCGCAAAAGCGGAAACTTTGGGGAGTTTATCGGAGAGGGTCAGCTCTTGTTGAAGATTTAGCGTATTGGTTTGAACCGAGAACAATTCAAGTTCTGGTCGGGAAATTTCCTGTGGAATAAAATCCGTTGCCAGAACGGATGGAATTTCCAGCTCAGTATCCGGCGTAATTTCTTCCCCTATCAATTCACTCAACACCGCATAAGCAGCTTCCAAATCATACCGAACCCGTATATTTTGCTGTTGAACTTTGAGTAATTCTGCTTCTAACACCAATCCGTTTCCCGGCAACAACACTCCATTATCTATTTTGGCCTGAACCGATTCAAGCTGTTCCTCCAAGTCTTTGATAAGTACATTTATGGTTTCTGATTGTTTCTGCAAGAACAAAATGCCAAAATATACCTGTTCGGTTTGGCCTCTTACATTCCATAGTTCCGTTTTCACCCCGGCATCTTCGACAGCACTTTGCCCGATTTCCAGCTTTTGCATAACTCTGATTCTTCCACCGTCATAAATTGGCTGAGTTACGTCCACAGAAACATTGTAGTGATCTTTGCTTAATTCCGGTACGTTAGCTGCAAATGGCACTTTCGTTACATCCGATTGATAACTGGCACTGGCGCTAAGCTGCACCTCTGGAAATAGTCCAGATCTTGCAATCCGGTCATTGAGTTCTGTTATTTTCTTCTGGATTTCAAACTTTTGCGTTATCGGGTATGAAACCTCGATCTGTTCATAGCAATATTCCAAAGAAATGGATTTTCCAGAATCCTGGGCAAAAACGTGTTGTGGAACAACAGCAAAAAAGAAGGCTATAATTGTTGCTAAAATGGAATACCATAAACCTGTCTGATTTAAAACATGGCGGGCATATTCAATCAAATAGCCTTGAAATCTGACAGGTTTAGCTGTTGTATTTAATCTGCGTGTAGTCATGGCTTCACCCCTTTCATAATCAGTTCGGGAATCTGGGCTTTGCGTTCTTTTAGAAACTCTTTGTACTCTCTTTCATCGAAACTAAAAATGACCTGAACCATAGTTTTGGCAATCACCGGCATCATGCACATGCTTACAATATTTATTAAAAACTGCTCAGGCTTTATTTCCATAATCCTGCCATCTGCAACCTCCTGCTCAACCTGTTCTTTAAATTTCTGAGGTATTTGAATCTGGCTGGAAATGATAAAATCACGAAATCTCTCCGGATGCATATTCATTTCGTGTATTACAAAAGCTGGCAAATACGGGTTCACTTTAAAGATATAGTAATAGAAGTCCACTATTTGCACTACTTTTTCTTCTAAAGTTTTATCCGACCCTAAAACCCCAAGAAGTTTTGGCAGGATTTTCTTCACTCCTGCCTGGAAAACCGCCATAAATAATTTGTCTTTACTGCGGTAGTAATAATGCAGCATGGATTTGTTGATCTCCGCTTCATCCGCAATTTCCTGCATACGAGCGCCGTCAAATCCCTTCTTTTGGAACACTTCTTGAGCTGCTGTAAAAATTTTTTCTTCGGTTTCTTTTTCTAAAGCCATAATCCTTTTTGTTTGCGTTGATGGAAAGGTATATAAATTAACCAAATTTTCCGACCATTTGGTTGAATTAATTGGTTAATTCAATCATCATCCATTCTATACTCAATATAAACTATACGAAAGAAGGTGTTATTTTATCGAACTAATTAGGAAAAACAGCTTATCATACTTCAATTATTTGGCTAATGCTTCCCGATGTTTGAGCAACTGAGAGTTCTTTCAAAGCTGAACAGGCAACTGTTTCTTACTACTCTCAAAAACAGCATCTATCACTTTAAGGTTAGCAATGGCATCCGTTAATGGAGTTGGGACCGATTCATTATTTATAATTGATCTGGAAAAAGCATCTCCCTGAAGTGTATAATGATCATCCTGTACTGTTTTCTTTTCAAGCAATTCACCTTTATTCCTTAAATATACTGATGTCGCATTTGTGTATGGGTTGAAAGGGTTGTCCATTTCAATCCTCGCTTTAGTACCCAAAATAATAAAACTTTGATTTCTGTTAGCCTGGGTTGAGCATGTAAAAACCGATGTTCCTTTTGAAAATGTCAGTATTCCCGAGGCGAGCCGGTCTATATTGAAATCAGGATCCATATCAACTTCTCCCATCACTTTTAAAGGTTCTTCATCAAAAATGTAGCGTGAAGCGGAAATGCAATAGCAGCCCACATCCAGCAGGCCACCGCCCCCCATTCCTGCTTTATTACGTATGTCGTCGGGATTTACATTGTGATAAGTAAACATTGTCTGTATGGTTTTGATATCACCGATCTTTCCGGAATTGATCCAGTTTTTTACTATTTCCCACTGGGGATGAAAGCGATACATGAAAGCTTCCATCACCTTCAGGTGGGGATACTTTTCTGTTTCCTCCTTTAGCATCTCGGCCTCTTTTGCATTTACTGCAATCGATTTTTCACATAATACATGCTTTCCGGCCTCCAGCGCTTTGATCGTCCACGGCACATGCAGATGGTTGGGAAGTGGATTATAGATAGCTTCAATTTCTTCATCGGCCAACAGTTCTTCATAAGACCCGTAGGCCTTGGGAATATTAAGGGCAGCAGCTGCTCTGTTTGCCCGCTTCTCCGTTCTTGATGATATGGCCTGGATAGCACAAAGCTCTCCCTTTTGCATTCCCGGAATCACGTGTTTCGTTGCGATGTCAGCCGTACTTAAAATTCCCCAGTTTATTTTATTCATCTTATTTGTTTAGGGTTTTGATATTTCTGTAACAGAGTAAAAATTTTCTCAGTGAACTTCACAAAATGTTCACATTTGTTGGTAATCTTATGAGCGAATTAAACATTTAAGAGAAGCGTATCCGAAATACTGAGGTCGGTTTCGCTGAAAATCCTAACTAAACATCCATCATAATGAGACTATTATTATCCATCCTAACCATTTTTACACTCGCTTTCACTTCAACGGCAACAGCTCAAGATAAAGTTGAGATCACAATTGAAGGCAATGACCGTATGCAATTTAATTTGAATGAGATCAAAGTTGAAGCCGGTCAAACCGTAGTATTAACCCTCAAACATGTTGGAAAACTTCCAAAAGCAGCTATGGGTCATAACTGGGTTCTGTTGACTAAGGAAACCGACATTAACACATTTGGAGCTGAAGCCTCTAAAGCAGCCGATAATGGTTACATTCCTAAAGGAACAGAAAAAGTGATCGTAGCTACCGACCTTATAGGTGGCGGGCAGGAAACCACGATCGAATTCACGGCTCCTGAAAAAGGTACCTATGACTATATATGCAGTTTTCCCGGCCACTACGCCATGATGAAAGGTAAATTTATTGTTGAATAGTAGTTAGTTGCATTTCTAAACTACTAATTTATACCCCTGAAAACCCCGGTTCTCTGATCAGTTCCGGGGTTTTTTTATATTCATGAAATACCGGAAACGGCCTTCTTGATTGAAGTTTCTCCCTGCAACAGGTCAAGGCTTTTACCGAATGTTGCACGACTATCGATCATCTCCGTGATCACAGCCGCTACATCATCTCTGGTAATGGTTCTGCCTTCGATGTCTTCAATATGTTCGGAGAGTTCTACTTTCCCGGTTCCGGGTTCGTTGGTCAATCGACCGGGCATCAGTACGGTATAATCGAGATCGGTATTTCGGAGGTGCTCGTCAGCTGCTGATTTGGCTTCGTAATAATGCTGCATGGCTTCCGGCCATGAGTCCTCATTTCGGTTCGCCTTCAGTGCGCTTACTATTACAAAGCGATTCACTCCGGCTTCTTCAGCTTCATCAATAGCTTTTATGGCACCGTCTCTGTCGATTACCTTGGTTTTCGATTTAGGAGTATCTCCTCCGGAACCTGCAGTAAATACTACAGCATCCACTCCACTGTAAGCATGACTGATATCCTCTTCCAAATCAGCTAATACCGTTTCTACTCCTTCACTTTCAAATTGATTGACCTGCTCTTCTTTTCGAACCATGGCCTTCGGTTCATGCCCGGCTTCCTTGAGTTTTCGAACCAGCCGTGTTCCTATTTCTCCGTTTGCACCAATTACTAATACATTCATTTCTGCTTTATTTTTGTTGATATTCACTTGTATAAAAAAGGTTACTGACAATTCGTTTCTCTTATTAAAATCTTCTGAATACATTCTCTCTATCAACCATCAAAGAAAAATTTATCAAAGTGTCCGATATGTAATACTTTTGGATGTTTATTAATCAAGATCAAAACAATATGCCTAAAGTACTTGTAACTACCGGAGGCGGAGACTGCCCGGGATTGAACGCCGTTATCAGAGCCATAGTTAAACGGGCTGAGCAAACTAAAAAATGGGAAGTCTATGGAAGCATGGAAGCTTTCAACGGGGTTCTGCGTTCCCCTAAAGAGATTCTTCCTCTTGATGATGAAAAAGTAGCGGGCATTCACGCCAAAGGTGGAACTATTCTGCAAACCACCAACAAAGGCGGACCTTTTAACTGGCCGGTGAAAAAGGACGACGGATCCTGGACTGCCGAAGATCGTTCTGATGAAATGATTGAATATCTGAAAAGAGAAGGATTCGAAGTAGTAATTAATATTGGCGGTGACGGCTCCCAAAAAATCAGCCACGATCTGCACAAAAAGGGGTTGAATGTGATCGGCGTTCCAAAAACCATTGACAACGACCTCGCCTCCACCGACTACACGTTTGGATTCCAAACCGCCGTGGATATTGCCACCGATGCTGTTGATAAACTGGTAACGACGGCGGCGAGTCACCACAGATTAATGATACTGGAAGTTATGGGACGCGGTGCCGGCTGGATCGCCCTTCATTCCGCCATAGGCGGAGGAGCTGAAGTCTGCCTGATCCCTGAAATTCCTTATGACCTTGATAAGGTTTTGAATCGCTTGAATAGTCGTTACAACGCTGGCAAAGGATTCGCTATTATTGTGATCGCTGAAGGGGCTAAACCTAAGGAAGGTTCGATACTGTCTCGCGAAAGTAACGAAGTCGGTTACCGGAATGTACGATTAGGCGGTGTTGCCTATCAGCTTTCCGATCAATTAAAAAAAGCCGGGGTTGAACACGACATCCGGGAAATGGTGCTTGGACATTTACAACGGGGTGGATCTCCTGTTGCCTACGACCGCGTGCTTGCCACACAGTTTGGGGTAAAAGCCATGGAAATGGCGATCAATGGAGAATATGGGCGCATGGTTTCTTTCCTCGATCATGAAATAACCTCCGTTTCATTAGAACAAGCTACCAAAGGCCAGAATCTCGTGGATCCCAATGGATTTTTGGTACAAGCCGCTAAAGGCGTCGGGATCAGTTTTGGGGATTAAATTCATCATTCCACAAAGCCCTGGAGCTCCATGAAAAGCAGGCTTACCAGCATGGACAAACCGAAACTTAAAAGGGTACCGATAAGAATATATTCGGTCAGCTTTATCCCCTCTTTTTCCTTCAGGTCTCCGAAACGAAAAACAGATTTAGCGGCTAACAAAAAACCAATACCCGACCAGTTTCCACTTACTACAAACCCGAAAACAAACAGCCTTTCCAGTATTCCGATCAATTTCCCTGCATTAGCCAGCGTTTTCTTTTCCTTACTTTCATTTTCAGGAAGCCATCCGGCTATCAAGATCTTTATGATAATAGCAGCGGGTTGCGTCAGTATAAAAATGCAAAGCAAGAGCAATAGATTGTGCTCAGTGAATAGCATCGAAAGCAACACCGAAGCCTCTTTATCGATCCAAAACCAGATAGCGAATATCACCAGCAGATGAAAAGACTGATCAGTAAAAAAGAGCACTTGCTCATAAAAGGCATTCCGTTCAAAACTTCGCGAACCGGTATTTTTCCTGAATATTAGTTTTCCGGCATCAATGATGAAATGAGTGATAAGGATGATCAGGGGAATCCAGAGGTAAAATAGGTCTTTACTGATCTCCGGCCATAATAATAACAAAGTGACTAAAGCATGAATAGCTACATGAGCGTACAAATAACCCGACCTTAAGCCATATTCACGCTTGTGATCTACCCATTTTGTGAATTGCAGTCCAAAATCACCGATCAGATGGGCTAATATGAGTTTAAGAAGAAGGATCATATCACAACTCCAATTTTTTTAGTTGTTTCCTGTATCGATCTTCTACGGCTCTCACTTCATCCATGTATGCACGCTTATGCCGCTCACTTACCGAAGACTGTGTGATGCCCAGCTTCTTGGCTATATCCACTTGCTTCAGGTTTCCTTTTAAATTCATGCGTACATATTCTGCCGCCTTTGGAGTCCAGTTATCCATCGCAATGAGCAATAATAGCAGGTAAAGATTGATCTCTTCATCAAAGGCCGCATCAGGACTCTTCACTATGATATTCTGTTTGGCAGATGATAAGAGCTCATATCCTTCTCCCGAGCGAACAAAAGCATCCCCATTCGATTCGGTGATATTCGGGGAATCAAATGTTTTATCACCAATACCAATACTTAACCGTACGTCTATCCCTTTAACCTGCTTTACCGACGCTTTAATAGCAATAACATGTTGAAGGGCATTTTCAGGATTAGTTATCTCGGCTTGAAAACTGTCGCCCCGGTAAATTTCCCAGCTTTTTGGGGATGAACCGATCTCATCGAGCGCTTCTTTAAGCGGCCTCAACCACTTTTCAGCTTCCGTGTTTCTTGAATTGATGATGTCGCCGGTTATTACACTAATCATGCTAAATTATAGGTTATTTAACCGATAAAATCAATTATCGGCTATGAAGCCTGTATTAAGCTTTATCGGTATTTAAACCGATATTATTCGCAAAGATGGAAAATAGCTTAATCGATTAAGAATGATTTCAACCAACCCTAAACTTCAATTCTTCAATAGTTGATAAGATATCATCCCGGTCCATTTCACGGTAACGTTCAGGAAGAAGCTCTTTAGACGTACATTCAATAACCGCACTTAACGTCTGCAATTCTATTTCTTCGGGATAAGTTGGGGGTAGAAAATCATTGAGTGCAAGGTCAAGAATTTCTGGTGTGACCTGTTTTTTGCCCTCTGCGGCGGCACGGAATTTAGCACGCGTTAATGCGGCTTCCATATCGGCCCCGGAAAAAGTTTTATTCCCTTTTTTTATGAGTTCAGGAATATATTCTTCGCTCATTTTAAGGCCTGTCTTTTTGGCCATTGCTTCAAACAATTCCACACGCTCCTCTTTGGTGTAAGGCGGGAAAAGCGCAAGGTGCTCTTCGGCTCGTCCCTGCCGTTTCAGATCCACAGGCATAAGGTCGGGACGGGCGGTCATCAGGAACCAGACAATGCGACCCCGGTTAGCCGTATCACTCATAAAAGTCGCGATCTGCGAGAATACCCGGCTCGAAACGCCACTATCCCCGCTCGCATCACGATCGCCAAGGTATGCATCCGCTTCATCGATCATAACGGCTACAGGGGCCATAGCCTTGAGTAAAGACAGGATCTTCTCCAGGTTTCCTTCCGTCACTCCCTGCCACTGGCTGCGAAAGTTCTTCAACTTAACCATAGGGATACCAACTTCACTTGCAAAACAAGTTACCATAAAAGTCTTCCCGGTTCCTACGGGACCGCACACCAAATATCCCATGGGCATCACATCCTGGCGGCCGGCTTTCAGAGCTTTCACCGCCTGCCGTAAATGCTTTTTTACATGAGTATGTCCGGCTACATTATCCAGGGAATACGACGTTTCCACAAATTCAAGTAACCCATACGCTTCCGCCTCTATCAGCTCCTTCTTAGCCTGAGACAATCCTTCAAAAGTGATCTTCTCCTTATTTTCTCTCGCATGAGAAAGCACGCTGCGGATGTTTACGAAATTCAACCCGGCCGTTTGCTGCGCTATGATCTCGGCTTTCACCGATGATATCTCTTTCCAGGTGTCATTTTCCGTTTCAAATTTAATGAAATCAAGCCGCTCCTTCTCACCGGGAATATTGATCTTGATATCCGTAGTGTAAGGGTTTTGAACAATGGTCTTATTCAGGTCTGCAAGGTTTTCTGTGATGAGCACCGTGGTGAAATCCGCAGCCAGAAACATAGGGTCATGCGCCCATCTTGACAAATACACCAGTGAAGTCCGGTCTTCATTCCCGATGGAAGCCGCATCGCTCATCGGAACGATGGTCTCGGCATAATCAATGATCAAGCCAATGCTCTTCTTTTGGTCGAGGCGGAGACGGAAATACTGCTCCAGCAGGGACATCACCCGAACCGGATCTTTGGGCATCTTATTGGCGTAATCGGTTCCTACCAAACTATCCCGCCCCGCTATTGCCTGATTGAAATCAGCCTGAGATTCCTTATCCCTGAAATAAATTCCAGACGCTCTGTCGTAGAACACCACAAAATCGCGCGCCCCAAAGAATTCTTCCGATAAGAAAGATTTAAGCCGATTGAATTCAGTGCCCTTTTCCGTTTTCAGGGAAACCAGATCGTGAACATTCCCATGCAAAATAAACTGATTGATGGTTCTGCTGAGATATTTCCGTGCAAATTCCTGAGACCATTTTGGGTAGTGATCGAACATATTTTCTAAGTTTTAAGTGCTCAGTTGTTAACGTGTTTACCAAATTTCCACTTGTAAACACGTTAACACATCAACACGTTGTTACTCTATTAGTATGAGCTTTACCGTTTCAATGCGGCTTGGTGTGGCTTTACTGATAATAAATTTTTTACCCGCAATCACCACTTCCTCATTTACTTTCGGAATTCGCCCTAAATGATTGATTATGAATCCCGCTACGGTATCATATTCTGAAGGTTCCAGCGGCAGCTTAATTTCTTCGAATTTTTCTATAAGCTCATCGATCTCCACATTTCCACTGACCACGTAGGTATTTTCTGAAAGGCGTTTCATGATCTCGTCTTCCACATCGTACTCATCCTGAATATCACCAACCACTTCTTCCAGTAAATCTTCTATGGTTACCATGCCTGAGGTTCCACCATATTCATCCAACACAATAGCTACCGACATGTTTGACTGACGGAATTCCGTAAGCAGGTCATTGGATTTTTTGCTGGATGGAACCAGTTTTACCGGGCGAATGATCTCATTCAACGACTTTGGCTCATGAAAGAAGTCATGTGTAAATACAACCCCGATCACATCATCAATAGAATCCCGGTAAACCGGCAATTTAGAATGCCCGGATTGAATGAACACATTCAGAACTTGTTCAATAGAAGTATCTTTTTCAACGGCTTCAATTTCGATGCGGGGGATCATGGAATCCTTAACCCGTTTACTTGAAAGTTCAAGTACGTTGTGTAGAATCTCGGAATCGTCCTCATCAATTTCTTCGCTTCCGCCACTGTCACGTAATTCCTTGAAGATCATTTCAACGTCCTGTCGGCGGTAGTAGTTTTCCGGCACTTCGGCATCTTTAACAAGAAATTTGATCAGGATATTTGAGGCACCTCTTGAGATCTCAATTAATGGTCGGAATAGATAATAAGCGATCCTTAACGGGACTGAAATTACAGCGATCATATTATCAGCCAGTGCCCGGAAAATTGCTTTGGGGAGAATTTCTCCAAAAAGCATGATCAAAACCGCTGCTATTACCGTTTGAATGAGCAGGATCTGAAGCTCGCTTGGAATAATCCCAAACCATGCCTCAAAGTAAATTTGGATCGGTTCAACCAGAAAAATAGCCATAAATGTTGCATACAGCACATTCACAATGTTATTCCCCACTAAGGTTGTGGTAAGAAAAGTTTCTGGTTTCCGGGTGAAGAACTCAATGGAATTACCCAAAAAACTATTTTTACGAGAGGCTACTTCCAACTTAAGTTTATTGGCTGTCACAAAAGCTATTTCTGAGCCGGAAAAAAAAGCGCTCAATAAAACAGTGACTACAATAAGGAGAAACTCAATCATGCGGTTCCCCCGTTGGTGTTAGATGTAAATAATGATGTGCTGCCCGATGGAGGTTCGTCTTTCATTCAATAATAATTAGTTCTTATTTACCGGAGAAATCAGGCTTTCTCTTTTCGAGAAAAGCGCCGGTTCCTTCTTTAAAATCAGCAGTACCGCATAATTCTCCAAATAACCTTGCCTCAGACTCATAACCGTTTCCCGATCCTGCTTCTTTAACCGCAAGTAGTGCATTTTTAATAGCAACAGGGCCTTGCTTCAAGATCTTGCTCAGCATGGACTTTGCTTCATCAACTGCTGAATGTTCGGTTACCTGATTTACAAGTCCAACCTCAAAGGCTTCATCGGCTTTTACTTGCCGGCCGGTCATAATAAACTCCAACGCCTTAGCTCTTCCCACTAATTGGGTCAGACGTTGAGTACCACCGTAACCGGGGATCAATCCTAAACTAACTTCGGGCAAGCCAAGTGCGGCCTTTTCTGAGGCGATGCGCAAGTGACAAGCCATGGCAAGCTCACACCCCCCGCCCAATGCATAACCGTTAACAGCGGCGATCACGGGGATGGTCAGATCTTCAATTTTTTGGAAGATACCCTGTCCTTTTTTGGAAACCTTCTCTCCGGTAACAGGATCAAGTGAACTTAATTCTTTGATATCAGCACCGGCAACAAAAGCCTTTTCCCCTGCTCCGGTTATGACTACCGCCTTCACCTTATAATTTTCATTGATAGCATCAACGGCCGCATCCAGTTCTTCAAGAACCTGATTGTTTAGCGCATTGAGTTTATCGGGGCGATTGATGGTGAGCGTGCAAATTCCTGATTCATCGACTTCGAGAAGCAGCGTTTCGTAAGACTGGTCCATGTTTTATTCTTTGACTTTCTTAGCGGGTTTGATTTCCGTTTCAACTTCAGAAGAGAGTTCATCCAAAATGGAATCAAAATCCATTTCATTCTCCCACTCCGTTGTGTACTCCGGTAAAATATCCTGATCTAAGTCATCAATCAATTGTGAAGTTTCTTCCACTTCGGTAAGCAGATTATCAAGCTGGAATCCAATCTCTTCAGGATTACTCATGGTCATAGATTGCTCATAAATGTATCTGACGGCATCTTCTATGGTTTCGAGGTGGGTCTCACACACCAAATATTTTTCTTTAGCTACGCTAAATTTTTTCAATCGTTTTTGCATGATCGCCACACGGCGTGCTTTTGTGCGCTTAAGCTTCTCTGATTCCAGCGTTTTGATCTCTTCGATTTGCCGAACCACTTCTTCCTTCAGATTGCTTTCCAGTGAAGTATTCAAATACACTTCATAGCGTTTGATCAGATCAAGAAGGGTCAGGTAATTTCCTAAAAGCTCATCAATTTTCTTGCCGATATTATCAAGTAACCCCTGTGAACTGTAAGGGAGTTTCTCAAAATTTTCCTGCACCAACTTAGCAAGATGCTTAAGTACCAGGAATCGCTTCTGGGATTTGTTATCCAGCGACTGAAATAACTCTTTTTCATTATTCGCCGCATGACGTTCCTTAATCTTCTTTAATTCCAGTTTCTTCCGGAATCGTGGAAGTTTTGGCACAATACCCAGATACATCAGCTCCAGCCCAAAAACGGTGGTAAGCAGCAAGCTGGAGAAATCACCCAGTCCGGTCATAAAAAAGGCCGTTAACGTAGAAACCAGCAACACCCCCAGATTAATGGGATTCATGAAGGCTTCGCGGGTGTAATTGATGTTCAGTTCGTCACTCATATTGTGGTGTCTGATGAATTATCCGTGCTTTCAGGAGAAGGCTTTTTGCTGCCAATGGTTTTCTCCGTTCGTATTTCGTCCGCATGTTTTTCGATCTCATTATATAACATGCCCATTTCGGCTTTCACTTGTTTCAGCGTTTGCTTTGCCTTTTGCTTCTTCAGCTCCTCATCCAGTTCTTCCTTTTTGATCTTGCTTGCGGTTGTGGTGTCTTCGTCTTCCAGACTGTCCATAGCTACTTCCAGCCGGGCTTCCACATGGGTAACTTTCTCACGAACTTTCCCGAGGAATTCATCCACGGATTCCAGCAATCCGTCCGCATTCATATTCTGAACGGCCTGGGAGATCTTGCCTTTTTGCTCCGCCCTTTTCAGGCGTTCCTTGGCCTCTTTAATACGCCGATAATGATCTTTGTATTCTTCTTTGAGCCGTTCACGATCTTGTTCACCTTTGGTACTCATGGCAATTTCCTATGAGCTGCTTTTTTCTTTGTTGCCCACGGTCTTGGATCTGTCTTTTTCTTTGGAAGCAGCTTCTTCATCGATATTGATGGAACCACTCTTTTCACCCATCTCCATTTTGAATTGCTCAACCAACGATTTAGCACGAAGCTTCTCAGCATTCGCTTCAATTTCCATGGTTTCAGTATCAATACTGTCTAATGCGATCTCCATACGGGCCTCATTCTTGGCAGAACGCTCATTCAGGCGGGTGATCATTTCATCGTGAGTCTGATCGATACCACCTACTTCAAACTGCTCCAGAGTATCTGCGATCTTAGCCTGCCATTCGGAACGCTCGCTTGCACGAAGAGCTTCTTTGGCTTCCTGAATCTTGCGATCCTTTTCCTTCATGAACACTTTCTTCACCTTTAAAGCTTTTTCGTAAGCCTTTTCAGCAAATTCAAGTTGTTCATTTGTGTGAACCATGCTTTCTTTAGCCTTCTCCAATTGAAGAGCATAACCCTCAGCCAGATCATCACGATCGGCCTGTATGGCAGATTTCACTTTATTGGTCAGGTCTTGAATGGCTTTTTCATTTCGCTTTTGCTCTTTTTGAAGCATCAGCATATTAGCCTTAACCGTAGCAATATTCTCATTCATCTGGGGAATTTGATCATTCAGTTCCCGGATATTTTGCTCAAGAATGAGTTTTGGGTCTTCCATTGAGCTTATTAAGCCACCGAACATGGATTTTATAGCGCGTATAAATCGTTGAAACATAATACTTTCCTTTATTTTTTAATGCCCTGTTAAACTACAAACTAAATTAACCGATTATTAGTGTATTTCAAGCAGTTAAAGCTCAAATGCCCTGCTGCCGTTTTTGTCGATGGTGTGACTTATCAAATTCACTTCCTCGGGTTTAGCCTCGGCAATAGTCACTGCCCCGAACAATTGATCGCTTGCAGCTTCTATTGCTGATGGCTTGTTCGTGTAACCGGCCAAAATTGTTTCACCTTTTGTAATTTTGTCTCCAATTTTCTTTTTAAGTACAATTCCTGCCTGCGGATCTACATCATCTTCTTTCTTCTTTCGCCCTGCTCCAAGTTCAACAGAAGCCATGCCTATCTCAAATGAATCCATTTCTGAAACAAAGCCATCCTTATTCGATTTGATCTCAAACTCATATTCAGCTTTAGGATATTTTTCCGGGGATTTGATCATCTCCACATCGCCTCCCTGTTCTTCCACAATGTCCAGCCACTTATTAAAAGCAGCTCCGGTCTCGATCATTTCTTTACTGATCTCAATACCTTCTTTCACAGTTCCAGCCTTCCCACCGAGGTAAACCATCGTTCCTGATAACAAATATGTGATTTCCATGATATCATCCGGGCCGTTTCCGTTCATGGCATCAATACATTCTTCCACTTCCAGCCAGTTCCCGATCTTATATCCAAGTGGTTGATTCATATTCGTGACATAAGCGATCGTCTCTTTCTCAAACTGAGTGCCAATTCCAACCAATGCCTCTCCAAGTTTGATGGCATCTTCCGTCGTTTTCATAAAGGCTCCGGAGCCGGCTTTTACATCCAGCACCAAAGCATCAATTCCTTCTGCAAGCTTCTTGCTCATAATACTTCCGGCTATCAACGGAATAGACTCAACCGTTGCTGTAACATCCCTAAGGGCATACAATCGTTTATCTGCTGGAGCAATCTCAGCAGTTTGTCCGGCCAGCACAAGATCATGCTTTCCAATAATTTCTTTATAGCGGGCCAGGTCCATATCAACCGTAAATCCGGGAATGGATTCCAGTTTGTCGAGTGTACCACCGGTATGGCCTAATCCCCGTCCTGATATCATTGGAACAGGAACACCTGCGGCAGCCACAATTGGGGCAAGTATCAGCGAGAGCTTATCCCCAACTCCGCCCGTAGAGTGTTTATCTACTTTTTTTCCCGAAACGTGCGAAAGATCCACAATCTCCCCAGAGTGCAACATCGACTTCGTCAAAGCGGCCGACTCCTCCTCATCCAGGCCATTCAGGAATGAAGCCATCAGAAAAGCACTCACCTGATAATCCGGGATCTCATCTGCGGTATATTGATTGATGAGGTATTTAATTTCTTCTTTCAGGAGGGTTTGTCCGTCCCTTTTTTTGCGTATAATTGAAACTATATTGTATTTTGAATCCATGTAGTAAGTATAGGCTTTAAACAGCTTTTTTTCTCATTCAAATCACACTTTTTGATACACGTTTTAGCCGACCAAAATCTGTATAAAATTGAGGAACTCATCCCTCCTCATACCCAATTAAATCTTTACGATCCTTCCAAAGGAATACCTGATCTTGAAGGAATTGATGCACTTTTGATTCGTACAGTTACCCATATAAATGAGGATGTACTTCCCTGCATTCCACCGGGCCTGGAGTTTATTGGAACAGGTTCGTCCGGAACCGATCATTTAGACAATGAATACCTGGAGCAAAAAGGCATCACACTTGCCGACGCCAACGGCTGCAACGCCCGGGCCGTAGCCGAATATGTGATGACCTCCCTGTTACTTTGGAAAGAACAGCATCAACCCGAAACCCCTTTTGGGAAAATTGGGGTGATCGGAGTGGGGAAAGCGGGGTCGGCGGTAGTGGAGTTGCTGCGGGAATTTGAGATTGACTGCGTGGAATATGATCCGCCAAGAGAAAATCGCGATCCCAATTTCACCTCAGCATCCCTTGAAGAAGTTTTAAATTGTGATATCCTGACTTTTCATGTCCCATTAAATAAAAAGGGAGATCATCCAACCTTTCACTGGCTGAACGAACAAAAATTAAACGGCCGGGAATTCAAGCTGATCATAAACGCCGCCCGGGGCGGGGTTGTAGATGAACTTGCACTGATGAAACATTTTGTGGAAGGATCGGTGGGGAACTACATCCTTGATGTCTGGGAAAAAGAACCGGACTTCAACACTAAAATAGCCAAACACGCTTTCATTGCCACCCCTCATATTGCAGGATATTCGGAGCAGGCAAAGATCAATGCCACAAAGATCGTGTGCGATAAACTGGCTGCGCATTTCGATATTGAACCGGCCATTTCTAAATATAAGAACATATCCAGGACGGTGGATCTTGCTCACATCAGCTATAATCTGACCGGTATTTTGACTCGTTTACATCCAATTAAAGGCTATGATGCTGCCCTTCGCGACTTATTTGATCGGCCCGACAAAAAAGTGCTGTTCCGAAGTCTCAGAAACGAATGGCCGTATCGTTTTGAGTATTCTTTCCTTAAGGTTAGAAAAGAGATCCTATTAGATTTTGAACGGCTGAAGAAGCTGGGTATTACAGGTGTTTGAATGTTCAGAAGTTTCTTGCAAACTTTTTCCAAGCGGACCAAGAGGTCCTGAATGAGGGTAAATACCTGCTGTTATGTCTATGTTCAGTTGTCGGGGAGTAGATTAAACATTCTCGAATTTGATCTGATGGATTACTCATCTGATCGATGATGCAGGCGCAGGGTGTTGGGTTAGGATACGAACAAGCTCAGGCCCCCAAATCAAACAATCGGTCAGATGGGCTTGGAGTCATCAGACCGTGACACAAAGGCTTTAACTAGGTATTTCACTAAATTTTGTACCGCTAATTGGATCAAATCCTATACGTCTTCCATCAGGATTAGTTAATACAAGCTCACCCGGTGAATGAAACCGAATCGTAATTCCGCTGTTATCAGTAACCACGAATTCGGGACCTGAAAATGGTCGAATATGTGACCAACGATTCGAATACTCGTCAGCTACGGTTGTTACTTTTCCACCATCTGGATCATTGATCAAAAGCGTGGTCTCTTCTATATTATGTCCTGTAGCAGTTACCCAGTGCCCAGGTTCATTCTTTTTATTGACCTTTGTCCCGTTCATCTGAGGACCATATTGAAACAAAAGCTGGTTTAAACGCTCCACATTTTTAGTTGTGTCTGATCCAAGATAAGAAATATCAACTCCCGCGACTTTTCTGCCAAATTCAGCAATTTTACTTGGTATCACATAGCCATAATAATACCCATTGTTTTCATTCAGCCAAGTATTCAATTCCGAAACTCTCAAATCCGCCCCGTGATAGGCCAAAATCATTGCGCCTGCGGTTAGATAACAGCCTTTGGACTGAATTGTAAAGGGTTCAGTATAAGTGGTGTCGCAGGGTACCGAACTTGGACGGCCATTTACAGTTGGTCCTTCACAAATATTGTCATATGAAGTAGTGGAATAAGTACCCTGATTAAACGCCGAACCGGCCGGTACTTTTCCAGGTGGTATTTGAGGTTTCAGGTAAAATCGTTTTGTCTCATAAACCGTTTTGTTATTGATGAAACGAATATCCCAGTTTCCGGAGTGTTCTCCCTGTACTCCCACATACCACAATATAAGTATACTACGACTGCCGCATGAAATGAAGCCTGAAGATACAAAGCAATTTTCCTGATTATTGCAGGATTCATGGAACTCAATTGGACTTCCAAAAATAGATGTGGAGTCAAGCAACTCAAATTCAACATTCCAGGTTTCACCATCTTCCGCCGGATATCGATAAAGAAGCCCGGTCACATTTTCAGAAAGAGCTGAGAAATTCTCATCGCCTTTCATTTTTTGATTAAGGTCTCTCTCAACTATCATAACCTTAAGTTTTTCCTGAAGATTCTTTTCAAGCTCTTCGTTTTCAGAAAGGTGATTCGCTTGTAAGATTTGGTCACAGCTTAATAAAGCAATACAAAACAGAATAAATACTCCCGAATAGATCAGATATCTCATCACAACGTAGTTTATTAGAAATTTCTAACAAATGTCATGAATCATTGATTAAGGATCTATGTTGATCGGTGTGGGTAATCAAATTGAAGTTTACCACAGATAAAATAAATCATGTTGATAAAATTGGTCGTGTTTCTGTAGCCATGTGCTCTGCGTTTGATCAATTGTATCTTTTGAGTTCATTCCTTGCAATATGCCATTGGTTAATTTCGATGTAATATAGTTAAGGATGCCATCCCAATGTTTCTTTAACGTCTTCACAAACGCCATAAAAGAAGCTATCTCTGATTCTTGAGCTATGTCACACCAAAAGGCTAAAAACCCACGGGCTTCTTGCGGGGTCTTCATGGTCCAAAAATCATCAAACAGCTCTTTGAGCCTGTAGGCCTCGCCCAAGGTAGGATAGAGTTCAACAAGGGCATGTCGCTGCACGGATTGGGCCTCGGTTAACTGTTTGGCAGATTTTAAAAAGGTGTATTTATGTCCTTTTAACTCCACATGACGCCGCCGTTCACTCTTGCGAACCTCATCCATCGCCTTATTACCCAGGGCTTTTACATGGAAGCGGTCGAACGTAATCTGCGCGTCTGGGAAATAACACTCCACGCCGCTGATAAACGCCGGAGACAGGTCGATACACACCTGACTGATTTGCTCCGACGGGGTTTGTTTGATTTCCAGGTAGTCTTTGATCGACTCCATCGTATCAGCTCCTTTCCCCTCTGTGGCATGAGTCACCCGCCGCTCGTCCATATCCACTCCGGTGGTAATGTAGCTGTGGCCTTTGCGAGAACTCGTTTCATCCACACCCAGCTGAGTTACCTGGCTATGGTCGGCCTTTTTGTACGCCTGGCCAACCCAATGATCAAAGATCGTCCAAATGCGGTTGGGGTACTCCCGCATGGTTCCCCTACACGGTTGACCGGCATTTCGCATTCAATAAGCATCATACTATAGGCCTCGAACAACATCGTAAATCCACTGGCTTTACGCGCCCAGGGAACGCCTACTTGCTTGACCTTGCTGTCGTTACAAATCACTCGCGGAACTTTACAATGGATGTAGCAGGTGTGTTCAAAGAAGTTTAGATGACGCCAGCGACGCTCCATGGTGTCATGAACGGGGCAAGGCTCCCCTGTATCCGGATCAGAAAATTTAGCTCCTTTTTCGAAGCCAATATCAATGCTTAGAACTTTTTGACCATCTTCCTCGATAAAATCTACGTTATTGAGTTTCCAGGGATACTCCAAGGCTAAGGCCATCGAAAAAAGTTCTTTACTATTCATTTATTCTCGGTAAACATGCGGGTTGACTGAGTAGATCAATAGTAGCACTTTTATATCTTACCCACACGAATCAACATAGAGCCTAAAAATTATACTCCACAAATTTGCGAGATCTCTAAGGAAATCCATTTAAACCAAATTCCTTTCCTTAGTATTTTAGGAGAGCATCTGTTTATTGAACTCAGCCATTGATTTATTTTAACGAAATGTAGTCAGTTTTAGCTTTTTTTGGCTGTCGGGAATTTTTCCGAAAAGTGATCTTTTGAGAGGTCCTTTAGTCAGTACAAAAGAACAATAAAGATGATTAGCTAAAAAAAAGCCACTGGAAGCCGGAGCTTCCAATACTTCATTAAAAATGTTGAACCTTCTTAACAAGGAAAAATTAATCAGAACTATCCCAAATAATCATTCATCAATCGAAAATCCTACCTAATCCATCGCACCTAATGGAATCGGGCACTCTATAGAAACCGTGATCGCTTTCAAAGCTCTTTTTCCCGGACTGTGATTTCAGTCACTGGACTAACGGGTTTAAAAGCTGAGACATACTGCGCCATCTTTACTGGCAACACAAGGCTGCAAAAAATATTTCTTTTTCTGGATGAGGGATACAATATAAAACTGCCCTCACTTATTGCGGCCGAAGCAAGCTTAAACCACTAATCACACCTCCCCATTTACAATATTTAAACCTTAAATCGTAAAACCTAAGACACTTCATTTTTTAAAAAAATAAAGAGGTGCTATCTTAACCGATAAGGTTTTTGGAATTGCCGCCGATACACTAAAGTATGCAGCTTCAAACACCTTGATAATATTTTACACCGTTAGCTATATAATAAAGACTATAGATTGATTTGATTTTCGTTTCGAGTAATTCACAGAATTTGTATGTTTGAAGCTATTAAAATTTATCCCTAACAATTAATACCCATAAATCTTGAAGTCAATATCTGCTCAAAGCCTGATTGTCTCTTTTATTAGCCTGATGGTTTTTTGGCACATAATGAGTGGCTTTTTTGATATTATCCATTCGTTAATGGGTGTGTTTAGCGTGGGTACTGTATTGGCAATCAACTACAAACTCAAAGCTCACTCTTATTTTGAAGGCGAGACCGATGTGATCAAAGATCTTCGCTTCTTGTATGCGCCTTATTATTTCGGCTGGCTGATGGTGCAGATCGTGATCTCAGGAGTTCATGTCGCCAAGATCTTGTTGAGTCCGTCGCTGCCTATAAAAACTTCCATGGTTAAATTTAAAGTGAATTTTCCAAACCCCCACTGTAAAATGATCCTTGGTAATTCCATCACTTTAACTCCCGGAACACTAACGGTAGATATTCGCGGAGATGAATTTATTGTACACGCTATTTCTCCAGTTTCTTTTGAAGGTATTGCCAGTGATGAAATGCCCCAGCAAGTGTTGAAATTATTCACAAATGAAATGCACCCAGTGGTTTCAGATTTTAAAGTAATATATACTAAGGAGGAACTTAGCTAATGGACTCATTCTTCCTCTACGCTGCCGTTATTTTGACCGCTATCATTGCTGTTCCAGCATATCGTGTGGTGAAGGGTCCTACTGTTTTTGACAGGCTGGTTGGAACTAATGCAATCGCCACCAAAACCATCGTTCTGATTTGTTTGATAGGATACATTTTTGACCGCATCGGAATGTTTATCGATATCACACTGGCGTATGCCATTCTTGGCTTTATCGGATCATTGACCATCGCCAAGTACTTCTCATCCGAAAAAATAAATATTCGCTACGATGATTGATATAACCTCTATTTTGACTATAGTATTTGTAGCAGCCGGTATTTTCTTTTTGCTGATCGGAAGCATTGGGATCATCCGATTACCGGATTTCTATTCCCGCACCCACGCTACCAGTAAAAGTGATACCCTTGGAATGACGCTTGTCATTATAGGCCTCATTATTTTTGAAGGGCTTACAATCAACAGTGGAAAGTTATTTCTGATTCTGTTGTTCATCTTGCTGGCGAATCCCATTGGGGCCCATGCATTAGCCCGTGCCGCACTTAATGCAGGACTTAAACCTGTTTTCCTTGATAATAAAGAAGACAAAAGGGAAGGCTGATGTACTGGGAACTTGAACTCATTTTATTCATCTTTTTGCTGATCACAGCCATTATCGCCCTGGAATCCAATGACCTTCTTGTGGCCGCCGTGATGTTGACCATGTTCAGCTTCCTGATGGCATTATTGTTTACCACTATGGGTGCCGTTGACGTTGGATTTACCGAAGCTGTGGTCGGCGCCGGGGTGACCGGAATTTTGTTAGTCGTCGCAATTTATCAAACCACTTATAAAACAGAAGATTGAAGTACCTTAAATTACTTTTGATCATAGCATTTACTCTTGTGCTGCTTTTTGCCGCTTCAGATCTGCCGTACCGTGGAGAGACCAGTAATCAGATGAATCAGGAAGTAAGCATGACCGGCACCAAAGTTCCCGGTAACTATTATATCCAGGAAGCTTACAATGATGCCCACACACCCAACATCGTAACTGTGATTTTAGGCGACTATCGTAGTATTGATACCCTTGGCGAGCAAATTGTGATTTTTACAGCAGGCTTAATTGTATTCTTGTTACTCAGAAACCGAAAAGAAGAAAATGGAGAAGACAATGACGAATAGATCTCCAAGTCCTATTATTTTGTTGGGTACGCGATTTCTGAGTCCATACATCATGATTTTTGGATTTTATGTGATCTTCCACGGACATTACTCTCCCGGCGGAGGATTTCAGGGAGGCACTTTACTGGCAGCTTCACTTCTGTTGATTCGTATTGCAAGTGGCACTAAGATTGCAAGCTTGCAATTTAAAGATTATTTAGCAACCCCATATGCTGCACTCGGTGTGGTGATCTATTTCGGAACCGGTTTATTGGCAATGATAATGGGTGGATACTTCCTCGACTACGAACAGCTTCCCATTCCAGGCCTTGAAGCAGCAGACCTGCGTTATTGGGGCATCTTAATTATTGAACTTGGGATCGGCCTTACGGTTATGACCGTCCTAACCCTCATCTACGATAACATGGTAAAAGGAGAAGATTATGCTTGATTTCTTTATGGGACATTACGCATACTGGTTTACCATCATTCTGTTGGCCATCGGGTTATATGGAATGCTGTTGAAAAAGAATTTGGTAAAAAAAACTATCGGACTATCCATTTTCCAAGCCGGGGTGATCTTATTTTTTGTATCCGTAGCCATGAAAGAAGGAGCCACTGTGCCCGTAAAAACCTATGAACTCCCCGTTACCGAAGTTTCCAATTATATGAATGCCCTTCCCCACACCCTTATGCTTACAGCTATTGTAGTGGGAGTAGCAACCTTAGGCGTTGCTTTTGCGCTGATTATCAACATTTATAACCGCTACGGCACCCTCAACGAAGAAGAACTTTTAGATAAGATTCAATGATCGGATCCGAAATACCGGCGTTAATACCCGTCACATACATCCTTTTTGCGATTCTTATTCCAGTCATCGGACTATGGAAGCGTGAGATCACCTGGCACCTCAGTCTGCTTGGAACCGGTATAGCCACCTTTTTCTCCGCCTGGGGATTTATGCATCTCATCCAAACCGGCGAAACCATTCGTTACTTTTTCGGCGGCTGGGCACCTCCTATCGGAATCGAATTTGTATATGATGGCTTAGCCGCTTTCATCGTTCTGGTGATAAATACTATTGCTTTTCTGGTACTCATTCATTCCAAAGAGATCAGCAAGGTCGAATTCCCCGGAAAGAAAATGGCATACTACACCGTCTCCATGCTGCTGATGCTCGGCTTCAACGGAATGGTACTCACCGGTGACCTCTTCAACCTCTATGTTTTTCTCGAAATTTCCTCACTCTCCAGTTACGCCTTGATCGCAATCGGAGAGAAACGCGCCCCTTATGCTGCATTTCGATATTTGATCATCGGAACAGTGGGTGGCTCACTTTATTTATTAGGCGTTGGATTTCTATATACCGTTACCGGCACGCTGAACATTATTGATATGCACGCCATGTTGCCGCAAGTGATCGAACATTCTTCCGTGATAGCAGCATTAATTCTCATGATTATTGGTGTTGGCGTGAAAGCCGCTTTATTCCCACTTCACGGATGGCTGCCGGATTCTTACACATTCGCATCCTCCACCTCCTCCGCGTTAATAGCCCCTATCGGAACCAAAGTTGCAGCTTACATTTTATTTAGAATCATGCTGTTCTTGTTTGGTGTTGAACTGATCGATGATCAGCTTCCGGTTACAACAATTATTGGAATTTTTGCAGGAATTGGAATCCTATATGGTTCCATCATGGCCATTGCCCAAAGCGAGATGAAGAAAATGCTGGCATACAGTTCCGTATCACAAATTGGATATATCATCATGGGACTCAGCCTTGCCAATCCATTTGGGTTTATAGGAGCCGTGTTGCACATTTTAAATCACGCCATGATGAAAGCCTTGCTCTTCCTCGTTTCCGGAAGCATAAGGCTGAAAGAAGGTCATTCCCTCATTACGAAATTTGATAACAGCTATCGCAAGAAATACCCTTGGACTATGGCTGCTTTTACCACCGCGGCTATTTCAATGGTTGGCCTTCCCCCGCTTGCAGGGTTCTTCTCAAAATGGTATCTGGCGTTGGGAACCATAGATAATAGCAACTGGCTGCTACTTGCCGTGATCTTAATTAGTTCGTTGCTGAACGCCGTGTATTTCTTTCGAATTTTAGAAAAAGTATATCTGAATAATCCAGACACGGAATCAACAGAGGAAACCGAAGCAGTTGAAAGAGATGAAGTCGGTTTCAGCATGAGGTTCCCTATGGCAGTGATGGCGATCGGGTTGTTGCTGGTTGGTATTTTCAACGTCTATATCGTAAATATAATTTTCACCATGTTTCCGGCAGGATTTTAATAGATAAATAAACGATGGATCTTACGTACATCCCCTTATATGCTGTTCTTGTATCGCTGGCTGCGGTCCCGTTCATCTTGCTGAGTTCAAAAAAACCGAATCTCCGTGAGTTCTGGACCATCCTGGCCGGTGTCATCAAATTCCTGCTGGTATTAGCCCTGCTCCCCTCTGCCCTGCAAGGAAATGTAATTGAGCTGGAACTGCTTGAAATTGCTCCAAATCTCCCATTGGTACTCAAGGCCGATACCTTTGGAGTGTTTTTTGCGCTCATCGCTTCCGGGCTTTGGATCTTTACCTCTTTCTATTCTATTGGGTATATGCGCGGGCACCATGAGAAAAAACAGACCCGCTACTTCGCCAGTTTTGCCATTTGTTTAAGTTCTACTGTAGGGATCGCCTTTTCCGGCAACCTTTTGACCTTCATTATCTTTTACGAGATGTTGACGCTGGCCACTTATCCGTTGGTTATCCACAACGAAAGCAAAAAAGCCATTGCTGCCGGTCGCAAATACCTGAGTTATACTCTTTCTGCTGGCCTTTTATTGATCGCTGCAGCAGCAATCACTTATTCGATCACCGGAACCCTAGAATTCGTACCCGGAGGTATATTCGGTGATACGGATCTAAGTAACTCAATGGCAGTGGTTATCTTCTTACTATTTCTTGGGGGGGTGGGAGTTAAGGCAGGCATCATGCCCTTGCATAGCTGGCTGCCTTCCGCTATGGCCGCTCCCACTCCTGTTAGCGCGTTACTTCACGCCGTAGCCGTGGTAAAATCCGGTGTTTTTGGGGTGATCCGCGTAGTTGGATTTATCTTTGGCCCTGAAATGATGGCTGAATTCGGCCTCAACGAAATTTTGATGGTGCTTGCAGGAATTACGATCATTGTAGCCTCCCTTCTTGCCTTTGCCCAAGATAATTTAAAACGACGACTTGCTTATTCCACCATCGGACAACTTTCTTATATTGTGCTTGGAGCCGCTCTGCTAACCGAAACAGGACTTATTGGCAGTATCATGCATATTTCTTTTCATGCCACCATGAAGATCACGCTCTTTTTCTGTGCGGGAGCCATTATGGTGAATCTGCATAAAAAGAATATCAGTGACATGAACGGAATTGCCAAAGTGATGCCGTGGACCATGGCCGCATTTACCATTGGTTCTATGGGGCTGGCCGGAATTCCACCGCTAAACGGATTTGTAAGTAAATGGTACCTCGCCTCCGGAGCATTGGAGGGCGGAATGATCCTCCCCGTGATTATTTTGGTGATCAGTGGTTTGTTGAACGTGGGATATTTCTTTCCCATCATACATCGCGCGTATTTTAGAAAAGGAGGTCCTGAGCTGGAAGGCCATACCGAAGCCTCGCCATTTATGGTGGTTCCATTATTCAGCACAGCCGTTCTCTCCATATTATTTGGATTGAACCCCGATCTGTTTTTTAACTTCTTTGATATGGCCACTTCGATAGCATCCTCAATTTTTAATCCATTGTAATTATGAAAAACTGGCACTGGATTGCACTTGGTAGTTTACTTATTGCGAGCCTGATTCTGGAGTTCACCTATCTTGCGGATTATGCTTCCCATTGGTGGAATCATGTTCCGGCATTTTATGCACTTTGGGGCGGACTTGGATGTGCAGCCTTAATATTCATTTCCAAAGGATTAGGTAAAATTTTCATCTTAAGTGACGAAGACTATTATGATGCTTGAGCTTCTTTCTGTCCCTGCTGTTATTCTTATTCTGGGAGCTTTGGTGCTCCCTCTGCTACCGGAGCGTATAAGAAGTACGGTTTTCATAATCTTTCCGTTGGTTGCACTCGCTATGGTTTGGACGATGCCGGAGGGAAATCTTCTACAAGCTTCTTTTGCCAGCTACGAACTGGAACTTTTGTCCGTTGACAAGCTGAGCCGGATCTTCGGACTTTTATTCGCACTAATTACTGCCATTGGCGGCGTGTATGCTTTTCATATTAAAGACCTTGGCCAACAAAGTTCAGCTTTAGCTTATGCCGGTGGTACACTCGGTGTAATTTTTGCCGGTGATTTCTTTACCCTGTTTATCTTCTGGGAAATCATGGCTGCGGCTTCTTCTTACCTGATTTGGGCAAGAGGAACCGAAGAATCAGCTAAAGCTGGAATGCGCTATCTATTGGTTCATATTTTTGGCGGTGGATTATTGTTCATAGGAATTTTATTACATCTAAGCAGTGGTGGCTCTTTATACATCGAAAGTATTGAACCCGCTTACACAGCCGCCAATATTTTTATACTGTTGGGTGTTGCGTTGAATACAGCCGTTCCTCCGCTTCATGCATGGCTGCCAGATGCTTATCCCAAAGCGACTATTACAGGTGCAGTTTTCATGTCTGCGTTGACCACAAAGTCTGCCGTATATGTGATGATCCGTCTCTTTCCCGGCTGGGAGATTCTGATCTGGGTTGGAGTGATCATGGCCATCTACGGAACCATTTATGCTCTGCTCGCAAACGACATTCGCGAAATTCTGGCCTATAGTATTATCAGTCAAATTGGCTATATGGTAACAGTCATCGGTATTGGAACGGAAATTGCTCTTAATGGAGCAACGGCTCATGCTCTTAACAATATTATTTATAAACCATTATTGTTTATGGCGGCCGGAGCTGTTATTCATGCTACCGGAACCAGTAAGCTGAGCGAACTGGGTGGATTTGCCAAAAAGATGCCTTTGATCATTGGACTATATATGGTTGGTGCTTTATCCATCTCAGGGATGCCATTCCTAAATGGGTTTGTTAGTAAAACCATGATCTCAGGAGCCATTGGTGATGCTCATCTTGAATGGCCGATTCTACTTTTACTGATCGCAACCATCGGAACATTTCTGCATACCGGGCTTAAACTTCCCTACTTCACCTGGTTTGGTGAGAAGAAAAGTGAATTTGAAGTTTCTTCCATCCCAACAAATATGAAAGTAGCGATGGGAATGGGCGCTTTATTCTGCATACTATTTGGAGTAGCTCCGCAATTGCTGTACAGTCAGCTTCCATATCCAACCGACTTCCAGCCATTTTCCGTGTATAACTTCGTGGAGATGACACAGATCCTTGTATTAGCTTTTGTTGGGTTCTGGTTCCTGAAAAGGCATCTCAATGTATCTTCTACAATTTCTCTGGACACTGACTGGTTCTATCGCCGACCTGCAGGCATCGTTCGTACAGTATTTGTGGAAACTCCCAATAATTTATTCGGAACTGCTGAGAACGGTGCACTAAAGCTTGCGAATAAGCTCTCAAAACTTTCCGAAAACCCAATGAAAGCCTTCCTTCCATCGTTTGCAATGAAAGGCAGAGAGGTTAGATCTGACGGTTTTACCGCACCCATAAGTGCAGCTTTGGCTTTCATCCTATTTGGGTTCTTAGTAGCAATCTTGGTTGTCCTCCTTTAAATATCCAAAGGATTGGATACCTTGTTGGGTATGCTTTTTTGAACCCAAAAAGATCAAAGACATTTGAAAAATAACCAACACTTTAGACTCCTTGTCCCTGCCTTATTATTAGCTGTGATGGTGATATATTTCACTACTTCCCTAAAAGCCCAGTCGTCATCAACTGAACCAAATCAGGCAGTAACCGATTCTGTAGAGCTTGTTTTGTTACCTGCCCTGGCTTACAATTCTGATTGGGGCGTAGTTGGCGGAGGAATTCTGAACAGATATAGTTATAAAAATGAGATAAAACCATTTCACTCTTATTTCACTGTATTTGCATTAGCATCGACAAACGGTTTATTTGCAAGCTCCTTCTTCCTTGATAAGCCACATGCATTCGGAAGCGACCAAAGGCTGAGTTTTGAGGCTTATTTATCCCGCTTTTTTCAGAACCAATACTATGGTATTGGCTCTTATAACAAAATAGACTTAGAACCTGAGGGAAATCCTGAATACTACCTGTACGAGTCTTTTACTTCTGAAATTGAGCTCATTTTAAGAAGACCCATTGCCGGCCTCAATTCTGGTTCCACATTGGATGCCTACGGAATTCTGAACGCCAACTACAGAACCCCATTGGGGGAAAATACCGGAACATTGATCGCACAAGACAGGCCGACAGGAATTGATGGAGCGCATACTATCAGTTTCGGTTCGGGATTGATATGGGAAAATCGTGATAGTGAATTTGACCCAAGTACAGGATCTTATGCTAAAATCGGTCTTCAAATGGCTAACGAAGTAATTGGAAGCGGTTATAATTATATAACAGTTGAAGGCGACCTCAGAGGCTATGTGCCCTTTCACTTTGTCCGGGATATTACCTTTGCCAATCGCCTCTCCTTTACCCATACATACGGTTCCCTTCCCTATTGGAAACTCGCGGATCTTGGAGGTGAAGAAACCATGAGGGGATATCCTGAAAATAGATTTCTGGATGACAATGTGATCTTTCTAAACACAGAACTTCGTACCTGGCTTTGGGAGTTTTCCGAATACGATATAAAACTCGGCGGTACCTTATTTGCTGACATTGGACGTACCTTTAGCACCGGAACCTCTCCGAACAATATCTTTAACGACCTTAAGTACACACTCGGATTTGGAGGTAATTCATCCTTCTTTAATGAGAACTTTATTCTTCGGGGAGATATGGGATTTTCAGACGAAGGATATGGGATTTACTTCACTGCTGGTTACATGTTCTGAAACCACTTTATGGACCTAATATGTTGAACTCAACAGATTGCGGTTTCTATACATACCTTCTTTGGTATGTTCTTTGAGCAAATCAGCGGCATCAAAAAGCACTTGATCGATACCGAAAGATTGAGATTCCAGCAACATTTGATTCACTTCCCGTTAGGCTGAGTAAATACCCTTCACCCTTTCAAATTCATAATAAGTGCTTCTGGCATTCACCCGCCATTAATTTCCAGATATTGTAACCCTTTTTTATACGAAATTTCTGCTACTTGCTATTCAGAAGCTATCAATTTTCCGTTATAGTCCATCAACGTAAACTAATCCAACAAAACTGCAGGAAGAGTTTATTCCATCGATGTGCTAACCGCCAAGAGTTAAAGAAACTGGTAGCAGCATCTGTATGTATAATACTGAACGTTCTCATCTGAGTCTAAAGAAGCAAACTCCCAATGGGTTCATAAAAAAAAGCCAAGGAACAAACACTCCCTCGGCTAATAAATATCACCCTAAAACTGTCAATCTATTTTAGGACGAGACAGTCTTTGTTACCTGATTATTACCAGCGCAGTAAGTTGATTTTACTTACATCAACTGAAAGGTTGTTCCGGAAGATAGCAATGATGATAGCTAAGCCAACAACAGCCTCTGCTGCAGCCACGGCTAATGCAAAGAAAACCAGGATCTGTCCGTCAATATTACCATGATGACTGGCAAAAGATACCAGGGATAAGTTTACCGCATTCAGCATTAATTCCACACACATAAAAATTACGATAGCATTTCTGCGGATCAACACCCCGATAATGCCAATAGTAAACATGATAGCACTAAGCCCTAAAAACCAATCAATTCCTACCATAATTAAATATTTTCTGTTCTTTTAATTTTATGTTGAGCGATCATTAAAGCTCCCACAACTGCTGCAGTTAGTAAGATTGCGGTCAATTCGAAAGGCAATAAATATTTGGTATAAAGCACATCTCCTGCGGCTTCTACGGTTCCTATCGCTGCCATATTTTCTGATATGGCAGGTAACATATCCGTAACACCTGCAAGGCTGTAAAATATTTGCCCCATTACACCGACTGCCAAAAAGAATGCCAGAAAATACTTGACCCTGAATTTATCAAACAGCTTTTCTTCATCCCCTACGTTCAACAACATGATCACAAACAGGAATAATACCATGATGGCTCCGGCATACACCAAAACTTGTATAACTGCTAAGAACTGTGCATTCAGGATGAGAAAAATTCCGGCAAGAGAAACCATGTTCAAAACAAGAAACAAGGCACTGTTTACCACATTTTTATTGATAACCATAGCCAGGGCCGAACCTACGGCCAGGACTGCTAACAGGATGAATAAATAAACGATCATATATAATCTATTTTGTGAACGATAAAGGTAGCCATATTTGCTTCCGCCTTCAAGAACAGGATGCTCTATTTTTCATAATTATTCAATTTAAACTCCAAAACACAATCATCTGATGAAATAGATCAACCCAATACCACCCACTACCCAACAGTAGTAAGAAAAGTAATGGAAGCCTTTTCTTTTCAAAATTATAATCAGGTATTTAAGGGCAAAATAGCCCGATATAAAAGCTGCAAGAAAGCCGATAACAAGATTCATCAGCGCCGCATCGGAAACCCCTGCTTCAATGAGTTCTTTTACTTCAAGCAGCATAGCGCCGGCTATAACAGGGATAAGCATCAGGAATGAGAAGTTGGCAGCCTCTTCCCTTTTCACCCCAAGCCAAAGTGCTGCAGAGATAGTTGAACCGGACCTGCTGATGCCGGGAATCATTGCAAAGGATTGTGCAATACCAATCAAAAAGCTGTTGGGCAGATTTACATTCTTTTCTTTAGCTCCTACAAATTTTGTTGAAAACAAGATCATACCGGTTACGATCAGCATGACAGAAACCAATAGCGGATCGGAGAAAATTGCCTCTACCTGATGTTCAAGCGTAAAGCCAACAGCCATGGCGGGAATCATACTCACCAATATAAATCCGATGAGTTTCACATTCGGATCATTTTTTTGAGATGAAGGGGCTTTTAAAAACTCAAAACCGGAAATTATAAGATCCAGGATTGTCTTCCGATAGTAAATAAATATACTGCACAACGTTCCAAAATGGACAATAACTTCAAAAGTAATACCAGCCTCAACCTCAACCCCCAAAATTTGTTTACTAAGTACTAAATGCCCCGAACTGCTGATCGGTAAAAATTCAGTCAACCCCTGAATGAGCCCTAACAAAAAAGATTGTAAAACGTCCATTGTCCATTTATTATATTTGTTTACTTTTTCAAGGCGAGAAAATAGTCATATCATCAACTAATACTAAAAAAGAATTCAGAAAATGAGCGAATACGCAATTGACATGGAAGCACTGACTGAAAAAATTGAAAAAGGCAGTGCATTTATTGAAGACATCCGAAAAGAGTTAGATAAAGTCATTATTGGCCAGCGATACATGATCGACCGACTTTTGGTAGGATTACTTACCAACGGGCATGTATTGCTTGAGGGAGTACCCGGACTGGCCAAAACACTAACGGTCTCAAGTTTGGCAACGGTGCTAAATACAGCCTTTCAGCGTATTCAATTTACCCCAGACTTACTTCCCGCCGACCTTATCGGTACGCTCATCTATAATCAGAAGGAAGGAGATTTCTTTGTAAAAAAAGGGCCTATTTTTGCAAATATCATTTTAGCGGATGAGATCAACCGGTCACCGGCTAAAGTTCAAAGTGCCCTGCTCGAAGCCATGCAGGAAAAACAGGTTACCATTGGGGAAGAAACCTTTAAACTTGATGAGCCTTTCCTGGTATTGGCTACTCAGAATCCGGTGGAGCAGGAAGGAACATATCCACTTCCCGAAGCTCAGGTTGATCGTTTTATGCTGAAACTCAAGATCGATTATCCAACAGAGAAAGAGGAAATGCAGATCATGCGGATGCAGGCCAAAACCGGGGGAAAAGAGGTTTTGAATAAAGTAGTAGATCCTAAAAAAATCCTGGCCGCTCGTAAAACTATTAATGAGATCTACATGGATGAAAAAGTTGAACAGTATATCGTAGATCTCGTCTTCGCTACAAGAAAACCTAAGAATTATAACTTAGACGATCTTGAAGACCTGATCAGTTTTGGAGCTTCTCCAAGAGCCACCATCAATCTAAATCTTGCATCAAGAGCCAATGCATTTATGGAACACCGTGCATACGTCACCCCTGAAGATGTACGAACCATAGCTATGGATGTTCTTCGTCACCGCATTATTCCCACCTTTGAGGCTGAGGCTGAAGACATTAATTCAGAAAATATCGTGACCAAGATCATGAATACTGTTCAAGTTCCTTAATGGTGTACTTGTTTTTTAAGCATAAGAGTTATAAAAAAGCCTCACTTCTTTAAAGAAGTGAGGCTTTTTTGTGAGGCAAAATCAGTTATTCTTTCTTTGATTTGTTCTTAAGTTGATCATATCCAATAGGGATCGCAAAGCATAAAATTGCAATCACTGAAATTATGATCGTGGCTAAATCTATATCCATTGTTATAAAAATTTAGTATTGAAAAGGCATACCCTCCTTAATATTTATTTTATAATCACTTAAAGGGTATAATTTCTTGATCGAAGTACTATTTATTCTGAAATGGCTATCAGAACAATGGATAATTCAGAGGTAGGAATGAAAAGGGAAGATTAGTTTTTTTATTGTCAGGCTGACTTCTCTTTTTCCTAATTTTTCAAGATAAGCGGAGGACAACCAACGGCGGAATTTTTCAGTTACATTTTTTCCATACGTATCTTCTTCGGTAAGATTTTCAGCTGTAAGTAACGAATTTGAAGTTGACGAACTTATCGCCCTCTCACTTTGATGATGAACAGCATACAGAAAGTTTTGAGTAGAAGGATCAGAAGAATTTTCATCAACCGATTGTATCTCAGCTTTAGTATAGATTGACGCTTTAGCCGACATCGCATTAACTTGCAATGAGATAGAAACACTAAGAAAAAGCGTAAAAAATATGTGGATCTTCAACTTCATAGACCAATAATACAAACTTATTGAATAACTGTTAACATGCTTATCAAAATTAATTAGATACCTTCCTGAAAATTTGAACGACAAAAAAAGCCTCGCACATGATTATGTACGAGGCTTTTACATTAGTTAGCTAAAAAAGAATTATTCTTCGTCAGACTCCTCTTTTTTAGCTTTGGTCTCTTTCTCTTCATCAGAGGCCTCTTCCTTTTCCGCTTTAGCTTCTTCTTCAGCCTTTTTCTTCTTGGACTTGGCCTTATCTGCTTTTTCCTGAGCTTCGGCTTTTTCTTTTTCTTCCATATCAGCTTTCAAAGCAGCCAACCCTGACATCTCACCGAGCGTTGGGGCACCGGTTTCTGTTTTGGAGGTATCAACTTTCTTCTTAGCCTTCTTGGCTTTGTCCTTGTCAGAATCAAGCTGACTTAATTCGATGTTTTTGTTGTTCTCGTCGAAATTCAGAACAAAAGCATCTTCTATCTTGTCGCCTTCTTTATGATCAGCTTCAGTTGCTTTGCTATAATTCAGGAATGCTTCAGCACCTAAAGGAAGCTTAACAAATACGCCCTTCTCGGTTGTTTTAACAACTTCACCTTCAACAGTGTTACCGGGTGCGTATTCTACAGCATATTTCTTCCAAGGGTTGTCTTCCACTTGTTTGTGGCCAAGGGTAATTCGACGGTTGTCGAAATCGACACCAAGAATCACAACCTCGATTTCCTGATCTTTGTCAACCACTTCATTTGGATGATCAACTTTCTCAGTCCAGCTTAGGTCAGAAACGTGGATCAAGCCATCAATACCGGGCTCCAGCTCAACGAATACCCCAAAGTTGGTGAGGTTGCGAACAACCCCTGTGTGTTTTGAACCAACAGGGAATCGCTCCAGAATATCTGCCCATGGATCTTCTTCCAGTTGCTTAACGCCAAGAGAAATTTTCTTCTCTTCTTCGTTAATGTTCAATACTATACATTCTATCACATCATCTTTTTCAACTAATTGAGATGGATGCTTGATGTGCTGTGTCCACGACATTTCAGAAATGTGGATCAGGCCTTCAACGCCTTTCTCAAGTTCGATGAATGCCCCATAGTCAGCGATAGAAACAACGCGACCCTGAACTTTATTTCCTTCAGGATATTTCTCATTAATAGCTTCCCACGGATGGGGCTGAAGCTGCTTCAATCCAAGAGAAACTCGTTTGCTCTTCTCATCAAAGTCGATAACAGCAACGTTTAAGCGCTGATCGAGTTGTACGATCTCGTGCGGATCATCCACACGACCCCAGGACAGGTCGGTAATGTGAAGAAGACCGTCAACACCACCAAGATCGATAAATACACCGAAGTCTGTAATATTTTTAACAGCACCTTCAAGAACCTGACCGGATTCAATAGTTTCAAGAATTTCTTCACGTTGCTCTTCAAGATCAGACTCAATTAGCGCACGGTGGGAAACAACCACGTTCTCAGCGGCCATGTTCAATTTCACAACCTGGAATTCCATGGTCTTGCCTACATAAGCGTCAAAGTCACGAACCGGACGTACATCAATTTGCGAACCGGGAAGGAATGCATCTATGCCTAACACATCTACAACCATACCACCCTTAATACGGCGCTTGATGTACCCTTCAATAATATCGCCACCGTCATGAGAAGCTTCAATTTTCTCCCACGCCTGTAGGATATCTGCTTTACGGCGAGACAGGATAAGCTGACCTTCTTTATCCTCAACTCTATCCAGGAATACTTCAATCTCATCGCCCACTTCCATTTCTTCGAGGGCTTCATTAGAGAATTCGTTAACCTGAATGATACCTTCAGACTTAAATCCGATATCAACTACAACGTATTTCTCATCAATAGAAACTACACGTCCTTGTACAATTTCTTTTTCTTCAATTTCATTGAGAGTATCTTCATACATATCCACCATCTCACTGTACTCATCATCGGTATATTCATCAGATGGGCGCTGGAGATCTTCCATTTTGAATACTTCTCCTTCCACATCACCCGAGTACACATGGGTAAGAGTCTCTTTTCGCTCTTCAGCGGCAGTTTCTTTGGCTTCGGCGGCAGCAGTTTCTTCTGCTGTAGTTTCTTCTGTCTCTTCTGCTTCAGTAACTTCCGTTGTTTCTTCAACCGATTCTTCGGCTGCTTCTTGTTGGGCTTGTTCTTGTTTTAATTCTTCAGTCATTATAATTGGTTATTGGTTTACCTCACAATTGACTTTCAACTGTGGGATAAGTTAAAATTTAAGTTTTGTTCTGTGATGATATAACTTCTTTGACCTTACTGCTGATGAAAGCAACCTGTTCCCGGAAGGTCATTTTAGAAGTATCTACTAAAATAGCATCATTTGCTTTTTTCAGGGGATCTGAACTTCTGTTGGAATCTTTGTCATCCCTGGCCGCAATATTTTGTTTCACTTCTTCAAGCGTAACATCTTTGCCGCTGCTTCTTACTTCATCCAATCTGCGTTTTGCTCGTGTTTCCAGATCTGCAACCATATAAAATTTAAGGTCTGCGTCCGGAAAGACGGCCGTTCCCAGATCTCTTCCATCGGCGATGTAATCATTATGCTTTACAACTTCCCGCATAAGTTCATTTACAAATATCCGAACATCAGCGTTTGATGCGACTTCACTTACATTCTCAGAAACCTCCATGCTTCGGATCTCGTCACTAACATCACGACCGTCCAGGAAAACATGAAATTTTTTCTTTTTGAAATAAAAGGAAATCTCGCTTTCTTCAAGCTGTTCAAAGAACTTTTGATAATCTTTTTGGCAGTTCAAATAAACTAAGGTAGCCACGCGATACAATGCTCCCGAATCAAGAAATTGAATCTGAAGTTGTGCCGCTACGGCTTTAGCTGTCGAACTTTTACCCGATCCTGCGGGCCCATCTATTACCATTATCATACAGATCGGTTAAATTAAACTTATATTGTTAATTATTCAATCATTTCTTGTTTAATATTTTCATAACTCTTAATTTTGGTTTCTCGAAAATATTCGAGGAATAATTAATTTCAAAAGCATATTTCGTAATGCCAATAACCAAACAAGCCAAAAAACGCGTACGCCAGGCTGAGCAAAGAAGAAATCATAACAGGAATCGTCGTTCTAAAATGAGAACGTTGATTAAAAAAGTTTATGAGATCTCTGATAAGAAAGAAGCCGAAAAAGCGCTCAAAGATGCTGTTTCTTACCTCGACAGAATGAGTGTAAAAGGAATCATTCACGCGAATAATGCAGCCCGTAAAAAAGCACAGCTTACCAAGTACGTAAACAACCTATAAGTTTAGTTGAATGGCCAGCCCTGAATCGAAAGCATTACTCGTAATTTTAGATGGGTTCGGGTTGGCTAAAGATCCAGCCGTCAGCGCTATAGATAAAGCTGACAAGCCTTTCATAGATTCGCTCTTCAACACTTGTCCTCATTCCAAACTCTTTGCCAGCGGCGAGAATGTAGGATTGCCCGACGGTCAGTTTGGTAATTCTGAAGTCGGTCACCTTAATATCGGTGCCGGAAGAATTGTGTGGCAAGAGCTTTCCAGAATTAATAAAGCCATTAAAGACCGTTCTTTCTTCGAAAATGAAGAGCTGCTAAAAGCCATTGAAAAAGCCAAATCTCGTAACAAGATTCATATTATGGGTTTGTTTTCGGATGGCGGAGTTCACAGCCATAACGAACACTTATTTGCACTGCTCGAGCTTTGCAAAAAGCATGAGATCGATAATGTCTTCATTCATGCGTTCACCGATGGCAGAGACACCTCCCCTAACGGAGGACTTCAGTATGCAAAAGAATTAGAGGCTAAAACATCCGAGATAGGTGTAGGAAAATTAGCCTCCATAGTCGGCCGCTACTACGCTATGGACCGGGATAATCGGTGGGAACGCATTAAGCTTGCTTACGATCTGTTAGTACATGGAAAAGGTGAGAGATTCGACTCGGCTGAACAAGGGCTTCAAGCCTCTTACGATAAGGGGGTAACGGATGAGTTCATCAAACCCATCCTCCTTGATAATTCTAAGGAGTCACGTATTGAGAAAGGTGACACAGTGATCTTTTATAATATCAGAGGAGACCGGGCCCGGCAAATCTCAAGAGCATTGAATGAAACGGACTTTAATAAGTTTGAAGTGGAAGACCTCGATCTTCACTACACCACTTTCACTTCTTATGACAAGACCTTTCAATTCGCTCATGTTGCTTACCCTCCGCAAGAACTTCCCAATACCATGGGGGAATGGCTCAGCAAAAAAGGGCTGAAGCAATTTCGTATCGCCGAGACAGAAAAATACCCGCACGTTACCTATTTTTTCAACGGCGGAGTAGAAACTCCATATAAAGGAGAGGACCGAATTGTCATTCCCAGCCCGAAAGTGGCAACTTACGATCTTCAACCTGAAATGAGTGCAGAGCAGGTCACGGATACCCTTTGTGAGAAATTAGCTTCAGAAGAATATCATTTTGTAGTATTGAACTACGCTAATCCGGATATGGTTGGGCACACCGGAGTAATGGAAGCGGCCATCAAAGCTGTTGAAACCATTGATACTCAACTCAAGAGAGTTATAGAGGCCGCTAATAAGCACGGATATCGTTCGCTGATCATAGCAGATCATGGAAATGCGGACTGCATGATAAAAGAAGACGGGAGCCCGCATACCGCTCATACAACGGCATTGGTTCCGGCTATTGTAGTAAATTACCCGGAAGAAATCACATTAAAAGACGGAATACTTGCAGACGTATCTCCAACACTATTAAAGCTTATGGGTGTTGAACAGCCTGAAGCAATGACCGGCTCATCATTATTTTAATACTTCGTTATTGCATTTAGTTTGCATTTACTACACCGCCCTACTACCTTCGAGTAGTAATGAACTAAAGCTGTGTTTCATTCGTTTTTTATCCGAATCACATAAGAACATTTTATATAAAAAGGATTTAAGGAATACGTAAGATGGAGGGAAATTTTTCAAGTAAAGTACGCGATGTTATACAATTCAGCCGAGAGGAAGCTCTTAGGTTGGGACACGACTACATCGGTACGGAGCATTTAATATTAGGAATTGTACGTTTAGGCGATGGAGTAGCTGTCAGGATTCTAAAAAATCTTGATTGTGACCTCTTTAAACTCAAAAAAACAATTGAAGACACCGTGCGTGGAACAGGCGGTTCTGTTCAGGTGGGCAACATACCACTCACCAAACAAGCCGAGAAAGTTCTAAGAATTACTTATCTGGAAGCTAAGCTTTACAAAAGTGATACCATTGGGACTGAACACCTTCTTCTGTCTCTTTTAAGAGATGACGAGAATATTGCTGCTCAGATCCTGCAACAATTCAGTATCTCCTATGATGCGGTTCGTGAAGAACTTGATCATATCATATCAGGAAAATCTCGTGAAGAACAAAGTGATGCTTCATCCATGACCGCGAGTGCTTCCTCCTCAAAAGGTCCAACCGGATCAGGAAGTTCAAGAGAAAAGAAAATGGAAAAATCAAAAACCCCCGTACTCGATAACTTTGGCCGCGATCTAACTGAATTAGCCGAAGAAGGCCGCCTCGACCCTATCATTGGCAGGGAAAAGGAAATTGAACGTGTTGCTCAAGTCTTGAGCCGGCGTAAAAAAAATAATCCTGTTCTAATCGGTGAACCGGGTGTTGGTAAAACAGCCATCGCCGAAGGGTTAGCAACGCGAATTGTTGAACGCAAGGTTTCACGCGTTCTTTATGACAAGCGTGTAATAGCTCTTGACCTCGCTGCTCTCGTGGCCGGTACAAAATACCGCGGACAGTTCGAGGAACGAATGAAGGCCGTAATGACCGAGCTCGAAAAAACGGAGGATGTGATCCTCTTTATTGATGAGCTCCACACCATTGTTGGAGCAGGGGGCGCAAGCGGTTCCCTTGATGCTTCAAATATGCTGAAGCCGGCCCTTGCCAGAGGAGATGTTCAGGCCATTGGTGCAACCACATTAAACGAATATAGACAGTTTATTGAAAAGGATGGCGCTTTAGAACGCCGGTTTCAGAAGATCATGGTAGATCCTACCACAGCTGAAGAGACCAATGAAATTTTAAATCAGATCAAGCCAAAGTATGAGCAACATCACAGCGTACGCTATACGGATGAAGCTATCGAAGCTTGTGTAAAATTGACTGACCGATATGTGACCGATCACTTCTTACCAGATAAAGCCATTGATGCTTTAGATGAAGCAGGTGCCCGCGTTCACCTTTCTAACATTACGGTTCCTCAAAATATCATTGACCTTGAGGAAGAGATTGAGACTACCAGTGAAGAAAAAAATTCAATGGTCAAGAAACAGCGCTTTGAAGAAGCGGCTCGACTCCGTGATAAAGAAAAGAGACTTATTGAAGAACTTGAGATTGCCCAGCGTGAATGGGAAAAAGAGTCTGAAAGCATCGTTTATGATGTTAAAGAAGAAGATGTCGCTTCTGTAATTGCCATGATGAGTGGTGTTCCCGTGAACAAGATCACTCAGAAAGAAGGGCAAAAACTCTTAAAGATGAAGCAAAGTCTTTCCGGAAAAGTTATCGGCCAGGAAGAAGCCATCGTGAAGCTTACTAAAGCCATTCAAAGAACGCGTGCAGGATTAAAAGATCCCTCCCGCCCCATCGGTTCCTTTATATTTCTGGGGCCTACCGGTGTGGGTAAAACCGAGATGGCCAAAGTGCTTTCAAAATATTTGTTTGACAAAGAAGACACCCTCGTTCGTATTGACATGAGTGAGTATATGGAAAAATTCTCTGTCTCTCGTTTAGTTGGAGCCCCTCCGGGATACGTAGGTTATGAAGAAGGTGGTGTTTTAACTGAGAAAGTAAGACGTAAACCATACAGCGTTGTTCTTCTGGATGAAATTGAAAAAGCTCACCCGGATGTGTTCAATATTTTATTGCAGGTTCTGGATGACGGAATACTAACTGACAGCCTGGGCCGTAAAGTTGATTTCCGAAATACGATCATTATTATGACTTCAAATATTGGAGCACGTGATATACGTAATATGGGCAAAGGGATCGGGTTTGATACCGATGATTCTCCTTTTGATTATGCCAAGATGAAATCCACGATACAGGATGCATTGAAAAAAGTGTTTAATCCTGAATTCCTAAACAGAATTGATGACGTAATTACCTTCAAACCGCTTGAAAAAGGAGACATCTACCAGATCATCGACCTGTTGAATGAAGAGTTGTTCAGCCGAATCAAAGAATTAGGCTTTACTGTTGAAGTAACCAAAGCAGCGAAGGAATTCATCACCGATAAAGGCTTCGATCAAAAATATGGAGCCCGCCCATTGAAGCGTGCAATCCAAAAGTACATCGAAGACCCGCTGGCTGAAGAACTTCTCGAGAACAAGCATAGTGAAGGATCTGTGATCAAGATCAAAATGAATAAATCCAGAGACGGATTGGATTTTCACTGGACAGAAGCCTCTTCTAAAAATGAAGATGCTGATCAGGAAGAACAGGACGCTTCTGAGGAAGCAAAGGAGGTCTGATCTACCAACGATCAACTGAAATTAGAAAGCCCCGTACATTCTTAGTTAATGTGCGGGGTTTTTATGGTATAGCCTTGTACTTACCCTTTCATTATTCCTAAAAACTCACACTTAACTCAAGGGTTTTATTCAGCCCGGAAAGTGAGTACCTGTACGTTCCCTTTCGGGATAATTTGAGCGGAATCAGATCTGTCATACTTAACGCTGTGCTGAAACTCTGTCGTTGAATAGCTCGTGCTGCTACATTTATAGCATGAATTTCCACATCCGTAAGTGATGAGCCCGATCGGGAACCTGTAAGTGCGATCACCGTTTGATCTTCCGGCACATATTCAGCATATAACAACGTAGATCTGAAACTTGCACTTCCGTTGCGCTCACCATCTCTCACAGAATAAACTCCCATCCTGCCATTGGAGCGAATGGTAACGTAACTCCCATCTTTAGAAATCACCATATCTTCCACGTTTTGATCAAAGTTGATCTCAGCAAGATCATTACCAAAACGGTCGATAATAACCACCACGGCATCTGTTCCGGGGCTATACGTAGCTATCGCGATGAATTGTCCATTATCAGATACCTTTACAGTGCGAATGGCTCTGCTGCTGCTATAATAAATATCCGTCGTTGTCAGATCATTATTTACCACTTTGGCCCGGGATCCCTCAATCCCTCCGTTAACAACCTTAGGATTATACAGTACCACTGTTTTAAAGGCAGGATCTGAAGCAAGCTCTGAGATCGACTCCCCTTCCGTACTTTGCGAACTGTTTGAAATGGATTGCTTGACACTGCCCAGTGAATTATAAAACAGAAAATTGGCAATATTCTCCCTTATGATAAATCCGCCATTCAACTTTGCATAGATCTTAGCTGAGGAATCATCACTCTTTAAATTAAATGGAGTGCTGAACAATTCATCACCGTTTCCTGCATGAACATTAACTGAAGCACTTTGCAATATCGCAGCAATAGCCGTCAAATTATTCACCGATGAAGAGGCTGCATTACCTGCAAATGCAAGATCATTGTCATCAATGGCGATTTGGTAGCCTGAGATCATATATTGATCTATCCCATTGCGGGCAGTAGCCGAAGATTCTGAAACGGTTAGGGATTGAGCCACACTCAACGTTGAAGTAATCACAATTACTATAAAAAGAATAAAATATCTCATGGGTTTTTTGAATTTAAATGCACCGCTAAGAACGGGATTTTTCAAGACTATTTCTCCTTTTCCTAACCTAAATTTTAAATATCTGTACAATAGCGTCCTAAACGTTAAAATACATTTTGGCAAAACGATCCTTCAAAAGGATTCTCGTAGATTTCCGCAAAGGACATCGCAGAGTTGCGCTGAATAGCGATGCGTTTTGATAAAAGATCATCTGCGCTCCGAACGCAGCGATTCCCACGAAGTGAAACTCAGCGGGTTAATCGGCGAGCCTCTGCGAGAAAAAAAGAGGGGAATTGATTTTAAATATGTCATCTAATCCGTTTTTATTTTCGAAAACACAGGTTTTTTTTCAATTTTAAAAAACGTTTAGGATGCTATTGATATCTGTACTTTAATCGATCAAATTAATTCTTATCATAAATATTAGTTTCACTTGCATAACTTTTAAAGATTTACAGAAAGGTGTTTGCATTAGCAGTTAATATTGAACTTCACCGTTTGATTATCAGATGAAATTTTCAATTATCGTACCGGTATATAATCGCCCAAAAGAGATCAAAGAGCTTTTAATAAGCCTGAACCGGCAAAAGTTCACCGACTTCGAAATAATTATTGTAGAAGATGGTTCTACAGAAACCTGTAAAAATGAAGTCGAAGCGTTTACCAAACAACTTAGTATAACTTACTATTTCATCCCGAACGGGGGGCAAGGTTTTGCCCGGAATTATGGAATGAAGCGTGCCAAAGGAGAATATTTTGTACTTTTTGATTCAGACTGCATCATTCCTCCCGAATATCTTAGGAAGTTAAAAAATGCTATCGATGAAAGGTCGCTGGACGCCCACGGCGGACCTGATGCTGCAACAAAAGATTTCTCTTTGATACAGCAAGCTATAAATTACAGTATGACCTCCATGCTTACCACCGGCGGTATTAGAGGGAAAACCAAAGACCATTCATCCTATCAGGCCCGTGGATATAATATGGGGCTTTCAAGATTGGCATTTGAAGCTTCTGAAGGATTTATCGATCCTAATAAAGGTGAGGATATTGAACTAAGTATCCGCCTAAAAAAACTGGGGTTCAAACTAGAGCTTGTAGAAGAAGCTTTTGTATATCACAAAAGAAGAAATACGCTCTTCAGTTTTTTTAAACAAAGTTTTTCTTTCGGCCAAAATCGGGTTAATGTAAGCAGATATCATCCGGAAGCTATCAAGGCTGTTCACATACTCCCCTCCCTATTCCTTGGCTACAATATTTTTGTACTTCTTTGCATAGTTCTGAATCTGCCATATCATGAGATTTTTCTATCTGTTCTCCTTCTGTGGTTTACAATTATATTAGTGCATGCATTTTTAAAAACCAAGTCACTGCTTGTTGCCGGGCTAGCTGTTATCACTTCTTTTGGGCAGCTTAATGCCTACGGAATGGGGTTGATCACAGAAAAGATCAAGGCAATATTGTTCTGGTCCGGAAAGTATACTGATCAATAAAAATCCGGTTGATCTCGCTTTTCAATTGTTAGAAAGCAAGGTTAAAAATTCACCTGATGCCTCTCTTCAATACCTGACCGGGGAATTACCATATTTTGTGAAAAAAGTGATTTATTCATTTGGCAACCGTCTGAAATAAACCCTATATTTGGAGTCTTTCGAAGAACGGGGAGTGGCGCAGTCCGGTAGCGCATTCGCTTTGGGAGCGAAGGGTCGCAAGTTCAAATCTTGTCTCCCCGACTAATGAAAGATTTTTCGGTTTATTTCCGGGAAATCTTGTTTTTTTGACATATTGTAAGTTGAGCGCCCGTAGCTCAACTGGATAGAGCAACGCCCTTCTAAGGCGTAGGTTACAGGTTCGACTCCTGTCGGGCGTACTAACTTTTTGCTAAACAAAAGGCGACATGGCCGAGTGGTTAGGCAGAGGTCTGCAAAACCTCGTACGGCGGTTCGAACCCGCCTGTCGCCTCATGGGCATTTTGTTCTTCTTGACATATTGATTTTCATTAACGCCGCGTTCGTCTAGGGGTCCAGGACGCCGCCCTTTCACGGCGGTAGCACGGGTTCAAATCCCGTACGCGGTACTAAGCTTCGCTTGCGAAGCTTTTAAAATACGGAGCTCGTAGCTCAGTCGGTTAGAGCGCTAGGTTGTGGCCCTAGAGGCCGTGGGTTCAATTCCCATCGGGCTCCCTTTTATATAACTGTGAAGCTAAAACTCCACAGTTTTTTTAGTGAAAAATTTTTGATGCCGCGTTCGTCTAGGGGTCCAGGACGCCGCCCTTTCACGGCGGTAGCACGGGTTCAAATCCCGTACGCGGTACATACCAAAAAGCCCTGCACATAGCTTATGTGTGGGGCTTTTTAATGGGATAAATTTCTGCAAAATATCAGTTAAACTCTTCCCCGAATTCTCGGTTTTTGTTTTTCAACATGGTTTTTGTTGATCAGCTCACCCAGTAAGCCTGTTGAGAAAAACTGAACTCCCACAACCATGAGCAGAATCCCCAGGAATAGCAAGGGCCGGTCACCAATCCCTGACCCATAAACAAATTTTATAAATGCCAGATAGGTATTGATTCCCCCGCCTATCAGCAACAAAAGTACCCCGATTGTACCAAAAAAATGCATGGGTTTTTGCAAATAACGCTGCACAAAAGTTATAGTCACAAGATCTAAAAATCCATTCATGAAGCGTGAAAAACCGAATTTTGTCTTGCCATATTTTCGGGGATGATGCTTCACCACTTTCTCCACAATCCGGGAATACCCTTCTCTTTTGGCTAACATGGGTATGTAACGGTGCAGCTCTCCATACAAGTAGATATTCTCTACTACTTCCGCCCGATAAGCTTTCAGTCCACAGTTAAAATCATGGAGATCAATACCTGCTACTTTTCGGGTTACAAAGTTGAAGAATTTAGAAGGAATGGTTTTTGAGATCGGATCGTGGCGCTCTTTTTTCCATCCACTTACAAGGTCATAACCGTCGTGTTCCAACAGCTTGATCATTTCGGGGACCTCTTTGGGATCGTCCTGAAGATCTGCATCCATGGTAACTACATATTTACCTTTGGAGGCTTCAAAGCCGGCCTGAAGTGCCACGCTCTTTCCATAATTGTGATGAAAACGAATTCCCCGTACCATCTCTTTCTGCTCGCTCAGAGAAGTGATCACTTTCCAGGAATCATCCGAAGAACCGTCATCCACAAAAATGACCTCGTAGCTGAATGTGGGATTCAATGCATCAGCAATAGCCTGTTCTAATTCCGGTAATGATTCATCTTCATTGAAAACGGGGATGACAATACTCACATCCGGGCTATTAAGTAATTGTGATTCTTGCAAAATGTATGCTTTTAAATATGTTCAGAATTGGTTTACTTTCACGGCACTAAAAACGTTCTAAAATACACTTTCTGCCTGCTATGAAAAAATTGTATTACTCAATGGGTGAAGTCAGCAAATTAACAGGGTTAGAACCTCATGTTTTACGAAACTGGGAAAAAACCTATGCCGAACTGCATCCTAAAAAGAACAGTGCAGGAAACAGGGTGTATAAAGAACATGAATTAGCACTCATCTTCAGAATAAAAGAATTATTACAGGATAAAAAATACAGCTCTGAAGGGGTTCAGGAAATACTTAAAGACGGAGAAAGGAAGGTGACACCGAATCTCAGTGCCGAGGCCCGCAAAGATCTTAATGAGATCAAAGTTTTTTTGAATGATCTGCTTGAACGGCTGTAAGTGCAGAAGGCAGTAAGCAGTGCTATCTGCCTACTGCTTACTGATTCCAGATTTAACAACCAGTATCATTAAAAACTGAATACAGACCATCAGAGCCATCCCAACAAGGTGAAGTACCTGCAATATCCGCGGCATATCCAGATAATATAATCCGATCCCGATCAAAACCTGCACAAGAACGAGGATCACATTCGCACGGCCTAAAGTAAGTACTAATCCTTCGGCTTTATGCTTATTTAAAAGATAATACAAAAAAGCTCCGGCAAAAATCACCAGCCACGAAAAGCTTCGGTGAATCGGAAATACGCTTCCCACACTTTCCAGCCACATTGATCTTGGCAACACTTCGAATGCATTTTTGATCACATCTACCGCTTCCCGAACTTGAGTACCAAGCACAAGCTGTATCATGGATAAACCAAATAAGATCCAGAGGGTCCACAGTAACTTCTTTTTAAACTGCTCTTCTATTCTAACTTTGAGAAGGTCACTTGTGGCTTCAAAAGCCGCGTACAGAAGCGTCGTAATGATCACCATAGCTACGAGCATGTGCGCAGTTATCATACCTGCATGCAGCCCTGTTTTCACAACTACACCCCCTAACCATCCCTGAAATAAAACGAGCACAAAGGCAGCAAATGAACTGTAAAAAACTGTTGGCTTTGCCTTTCGGTATCTGAAAGATAGCACAAAAGTACCGGTGATAAGCAGCCCGATGAGCACACCCACCAATCGGTTCACATACTCAATCCAGGTGTTATAGACGTTAAACTGACTCGCATCAAACTGGGGAGGTAATTCACCTAAACTGGTGGGTGGTATCCACATACCGAAGCATTTAGGCCAGTCGGGGCATCCCAGTCCGGCCCCTGCTGCACGAACAAGTCCTCCTACCAAGATCAGAAATAAAGTGGCCGCTACGGTTAAGATTGCTGTTTTTTGGAAAGTGTTCAATTTCATCATCAAAAGACTGTCAAATAAGGGGAATAATATTTAAATTCAGAGTTGCAGATAGCATAATCTCTACCTACTAAATTTACATGAATTCAGCCGAAGAAAACATCCTCATCAAGAGATCTTTGTCGGATGTGATTTCCGATTACTACCAACTGACCAAACCGGGCATCACTATGTCTGTATTGGTAAGTATGCTGGTGGGATTTATTCTCGGCAGTGGAGCTAACATTGATTTTGTTATTCTCATTCACGCGCTCATCGGAACTTATCTGATTGCTGCAGGAACCGGAGCTCACAATCAATTTATGGAGCGTGTTTCCGATCGGCTAATGAAGCGAACTTCAAAACGCCCAATGCCCGACCAAAGGGTTGACTCCAGAAGCGGAATGATCTTTTCACTGAGTATGATCTTTTCAGGATTATTCTATCTCATCCTGATGGTAAATCCGGTAGCCGGTGCAGTTTCATTTGCTACCGCCTTTATTTATCTCGGGGTTTATACCCCCATGAAAAAGGTCTCTCCGATCAATATTGCCATCGGTGCCGTTCCGGGAGCTTTACCTCCTGTTGGCGGATGGGCTGCTGCAACCGGAACTATTACCGAACCGGGCATGTGGCTTTTGTTTGCCATCATGTTCTTCTGGCAAGTACCGCACGTGCTTTCCATTGCGTGGCTATGTAAGGATGATTATTCGAGCGCCGGGCTCAAGATGCTTCCCCGTAAAGATGAGATGGGATACAAAACCGTATTTTGGGCTGTGATTTGTACGCTTTCCCTGTTCCCGGTAACCTTCGCTATGTATCAGCTTGATATTTCCGGAATGATCTTCCTTGTTCTGGGAACTATTTTTGCTCTCGGTTTTCTGGGCTATACCGTTAAATTCGGGCTGGAACGAACCAAGGCAAATGCCAAGGAACTCATGTTTGCTTCTATCGCTTACCTCCCCTTAGTTTGGATCGCGGTGTTTTTGGATCGGTTTATTTCTCTTTAGCCGCGATTTTCTTTTGCCACTAAAACACAGAAGTGTTATTTACAGGGAAACTTTCACGCATTTTTATACAAGTTCCTTGTAAAAAATTCCTATGGCATTTCAACATTCAAATTGTGATTAAGGTTTTAGTTAGCCATATTTCTTAAGCTTTTAAAGGCAACTTTCGACAAATTAATTTGGCTGATTTAAATCTCCCCGGATGCACATCAGCATTATAAAGAAACTTATATGCATAGAGAATATCGTTGCTTATTTATCATACTTTTGCTGTTGATCACAATGCCACTCAGCGTGCATGCGCAGGTTCAAAATCAGACTGAAACTATTGAACAGGATGAAACCACAGCCCCCGAACGCGTAGATGTTGAACCGGTGGCAAACGATGCCCAAATACGGGAGCGGCTTGTCAGAATTCTGACTGCGACAGAATGGTTCGAAGATCCACAGGTAGAAGTGAATGATGGTGTGGTTTTTTTAAATGGATCAACAAAAACGAACGATCATAAAAGGTGGGCGGGAGATCTGGCCCGGAATACGCAGGATGTAACTGCCGTAGTAAATAGAATTGAGATCCTGGACCCGGATATTTGGAATTACCAGCCCGCCTTTACCGGCTTGCAGGAATTATGGCGAAACATTATGAGTGCTATTCCATTCCTGATCTTTGGAATAGTGGTGCTGGTTATTTTCTGGGGAATTTCTGTGTTGGTAGCTAAAGGAGCCCGGTCCTATTTAGCCAAACGCCTAATAAACGACCTTTTGCAGGACATTGCTGCGCGAGGGATTGCCTTTGTTGTTTTTCTGCTGGGTATATATATCGTTTTTCATGTTGCAGATCTAACCAATGTTGCCCTCACTATACTGGGAGGTACAGGCTTATTAGGTATTGTTTTGGGGATCGCATTCCGGGATATAACGGAAAATTTCCTGGCCAGTATATTCTTGAGTGTGCAAAACCCCTTTCATGCAGGAGATCATGTAGATATAAATGGGAACTCTGGATTTGTACAGCGGCTTACCATTCGGGCTACCTTACTTATGACCCTTGATGGCAATCATCTGCAAATCCCAAATTCTACCGTTTACAAAAGCAGCATCCTCAATTACACAAGCAACCCAAACCAACGGATCAGCTTTGTTATTGGTATTGGATATGATGCCAGCGTTACTTCTGCACAGGATCTTGCCTCCAAGATATTTGAAGAACATCCGGCCATTTTGAGGGAACCTGAGCCCTTGGTTTTAGTGGATAAACTCGCTTCTTCTACTATTAATTTGATGTTCTATATATGGGTGGATGGAAGCAAACATAATGTGTTAAAAGTAAAATCGTCTGCGTTAAGGCAAATCAAAACGGCTTATTTAGCAGAAGGAATTTCAATGCCTGATGATGCACGAGAAAGAGTATTCATTGATGGTCTAACACTTCAATCCCGAAAAGAAACGGGTGCTTCCGATGTGGAAACACCCGAGAGTATCCCTCTTGCAGAGGATTCAAAATTGGTAACAAAGGCTGAGGGGCAATTAGAAAGTAATGATGAGGAAATCCTGGAGCAAGCCCGGACGTCAAGATCTCCTGAAGAAGGAGATGACCTTCTAAAACCGAAGAAATAAGTGGAAATTTAGCCTGTCTGATAGGTTTCTATACACCTTTTCTATCTATTGTTCATATGTAGTAGTAATTCATGCAACTCTTAGATACCCAGTTGTAATACTTATTATTATATCGAGAAATATCTTGTTGGTGTGTTAATTATATCACAAAAAACCAGACAAATTGGGTAAGCCAATTTTAGCGTGAATTCGAGATAAAGAATGTTAGAATAGCCGCAAGATTCATCTGACGGAAACCTCGTCTGATGGATGATAAAAGTACAGGATGTTGGATTAGACTAAGGAAAAGACGCAGGTACTCGAATCCAGCAATCGGTCAGACGGCTTAGAGCCGGCAGACCGAGGGGCAGGTTAGACATTCCCGGACTAGATCTGATGGATCACCCATCTAATGGATGGTGCAGGCAGCGAATACTGTAAGTAATAGCCACCGTTAGATTCCGTCTCCACGGGAGTGACCACAAGCATCCATTTTTATCCTTTTTAACTTATTTCTTTCCTCGAACTTTATCCCGCGACTTCCCATTCGCAGTATCTTCATCAAAGGTTTGCAACCGTTCTTCCAAAATATTTTTATGATGTTCTGGAAAACCAACCTGCTTAGAATCAGAAGCTATAGAATCCCACAAAGCTTCTACCAACATGATTTTTTCATTTTTTTAAGTCGCGATAATTCTTTGATCAGCGTGTATTCCATAATGAGTAAATTTAATTATATACCACAATTTGAATAAACTACCCCGAGACCGAACTATCGGGGTAATGATCCGAATTTGCTCCGCAAACTTTATCAATCTTTCCGACACAGAGTGTCGGGGAATTAACCCACTTATTTATTAAAAAGAACCTCTAAAGCAATCACTGAAAAAATTTTGATTGAGGCACACTAACAACCTTGCGCTTAACGGGCGGGCGAATTGATATTAATTCAATTTCCAGTTTACTATTTGTCGCCAGTAAAATCAAAACGAGGAGGCCCCGGCGAAGCGCGTCTCGTTGAAGCGCCGGTTATGCCACACTTCTTTCCATGATAAAATGAGTTTCTGTTTTACCAACTATTTTAAAGCCAAATCGTTTATAAAGCCGCTTGGCGGGATTTACTTTTAGAACTTGTAATTTCAAGAATTTTTGTTTGTTGCCAGAATTATTGATTATTCTTTTTAAAATTGTAGATCCAATACCTTTATTCTGGAATTGGGGAAGAATTTCAAAGTTTGCTACAAAAAGTTCGTTCTCTCGGTCTCGAATTTCGATAGCTCCAATTCTTGCATTTTCATATATGATTAACTCGATATTTATTGGCCCGAATCGGTTGTTGAAATACTCTTTTTGAAACTCTTCATTCCATCCCCAAATTTCATCAACATAGCTTTTCATTGTCGCTTTGTGAAGATTCCAAAGAAACTCAAAATCGTCTTCTCTCGCTTGCCGAAATGTAATTTCCATGATGAGTTAATAGGTATGGTATAATATATAATTGAGCGGATTTTCCAATCCGCACTATCCGTGGCATTCGTGTTCCATCCACTCACTTTCCATGAATGGCATTATAATCCTTGATCACCGTATTCAGGAATTCATCTCCCCGAAGATCATGGTCTTGTACGCCTAAACGATCTTCTATTTTTTTGCGGGTTTTCTGGAGCATGAGGAACCAGTTATCGTAATCGTAATGGGATCGGGAATCGAGTACTTCTTTGATGATGCGAATGTCTTTGTCGGTCAGTTCGGCTACTTGTGGAAAAATGGGCTCATAGGCATCCGCCACCTCGGCAAAGAGGGTGTTGTCCAGCTTCACATTCTTGCGCTCTTTGATCACACAGGTTTTTCCCACGATATCCCCGATGCGCTGCCCTTTTCCGTTCATAATCACCGTCACAAAAGCAACCACCCCGCTGGTCATACTGATCTCAATCAAACGAAACATCCATCGCACCAAATAACCGCTAAGCGTAGCACGGGTTCCGTCCACCTTCACCACGCGAATACCCACGATCTTCTTTCCGATACTGTATCCGTTTGAGATCACTTCAGAGATCAGGTGGTATAGCATCACCGGGATCACCAGCACGATATATAAAACCCATATGTTTTCCTGAATGGCACTTTCGGGATTAGCACCGATGTCGTTCATATATCCCCAGATCCAGATGACCACCAAATAATAGACTCCGATAAAAAAGATGTCGAGGAAAAAGGCGAGTACCCGCTCTCCCACACCTGCCGGTTCATAGCTGAGTTTTACATGCTGACTGGTTTCAATTCCGACCATATGGATCACGGATTTTGCAGATTACGCTGATCTGATTTATGATTAAGGATTTTACTTTCGGCAGGTTTGAGAGCCTTTTCGGGTGAACGCTTCGAGGACCTCACGGACGCTCGAAGGTTCACCCTTAACAACGGAGTAACCTCGTAGCGTCCGATAGGTCCTGCGAGCGTTACGGTTGATTATGCTAAGTAAAACATCTTAAAGACTCTTCTATAAATGATTATTTGTGAACCATGATAGGTAATTTTTGAATTGAAATGCATGAACGCTTCATTTCATAACCATATCACTTTGTCACTATTTTACTATCTTCATTACAAATAAATTGAGCATGAAGTTATGCGCATGCTTGGTAAAACGAAAGCGGATAAATCTATCTGAATGAGAGAAGTAGCTTTTTTGCGTAAGAATGCGGACAAGTGGAAGGAGTTTGAGCAGTTGCTGAAGGACTTTTCGAATGACGATCCGGATAAACTCGCCGATCTTTATATCGAACTAAGCGCCGACCTTGCCTACGCGCAGGCTAATTATCCCGGCAGTAAAACGGAAGAGTACCTGAATCAGCTTTCGGTAGCTGTCCATAATGAAATCTACCGCTCCCGAAAAGAAGAAACCGGGCGTATCATCACCTTCTGGACGCGGGAAATCCCTCAACTTTTTGCGTCTAAGCAGAGGGAATTGCTATACAGCTTCATCATTTTCAGTCTTGCTATCGGCATTGGGATCCTTTCCTCCATGAACGACCCTTCGTTTGTACGGTTCATCATGGGCGATGCTTATGTGAATATGACTATCAGCAATATTGACGAGGGCGATCCGCTGGCGGTATATAAAAAAGCGGAAGAAATGGATATGTTCTTCGCCATCACCGTAAATAATGTGCGGGTTTCCTTTTATGCTTTTGCGAGCGGCCTGCTGACTTCCATCGGCGTAGGAATGGTTTTATTGAATAACGGCGTGATGGTTGGCGCTTTCCTGCACTTTTTTGCTCAATACGATCTTATCGGCGAAGCACTCCGGGTGATCTTCATTCACGGAACCCTTGAACTCTCCGCTATTGTAATTGCCGGAGCAGCCGGATTTGTGGTCGGGAACGGATTTCTATTTCCGGGAACCTATTCCCGCAAAGACTCTTTCATCAAAGCAGGCCGGGAAGGACTAAAGATGATTATAGGGCTTGTTCCTGTATTCGTAGCTGCAGGACTTCTGGAGTCGTTTGTAACCCGTTACACCGGTATGCCGCTGTGGTTGAGCTTATTCATAATTTTGAGTTCCTTAGCTTTTATTCTCTACTATTTTGTGCTATTACCCACGAAACTAAAAATGAACAAATGAACGACTTCAAACTTCAAAAATACCGCGATCTTGGAGCTATCTTAACGGATTCCTTTGTGTACATCCGCGTGCATTATAAGAGCCTTGGGAAAGCCTTGCTGCTTTTCGTGCTGCCCTTTTATCTCATTTCCGGAGTATTGGTGGGCAATGCCTATACGTCCTTCTTTTCCGCCCTAATGGAGAATCCTGATCTGGCGGGAGACTCTATTATCGGCGGTGATTTCCTGTTCGGATTTTTACTCTTAACGCTCTCATCCGGAGCTCTGCTTACCGTTGCCATGACACATATTCAGCTTGCCCGGGATAATGATGAAGTCGTTCTCTCTGATTTGATTGAGCGTTTTGGAAGAAATTTCATCACCCTGGTTGCGCTCTATATCCTGATCATTCTTGCCGTGATACCGGGGCTGATTTTATTTCTTATTCCTGGAATTTATATCGCCATCAAATTCTTTGTGGCCCCTGCTGTGGCCGTGATGGAAAACAAAAATCCCTTTGAATCGCTTAAGCGATCTTGGGACCTTGTTCAGGGTCATTGGTGGTTTACCTTCGCCACCTACCTCGTTATGAATCTTGTAACCACATTTATGTCGTATGTGCTCATCATACCCATGAGTATCTTTATTGGATTTATGAGTGCATCCGGAGCCGGCTCCAACGAAGCAATCGGGACGGGAATGGGTGTTTTTTACGGATTGCTGGTGGTTGTAGCTTCCCTCTTTTCCGTACTAATGCTGATCGCCCTGAGCCTGCAATACTTCAATCTCATTGAACGAAAAGAAGGCATAGGATTACGTCAGCAAATAGAGGAGCTGGGTTGATTGGAAATACCTCCCAAATAAGTTATTACACGTGAGATATACCCTGGCCACATATCTCTTTTTAGGTCTGTTGCTTGGGTTTTTGATCCCCAATTCAAACTATGCCCAGGATTCAGAAACCTCGCAGATTCCACCGGATAGCAGTGTGGTGAATGTCCGCACCATAGATGCTGAGACGCTCAATGAGATCACCAACGAGCCGGTCTTTGAATACAATGAGATCGCTCAAAATCCCGATTCCCTGATGAGCCGCATTTATGGCTGGCTGATGCAGATCATCCAATATATAATGGATAACAGGTGGACCTCTGTGGTCATCAAGTTCATCTTTTTTGGGATCTTTGCCATTGTCCTCGTTGCGCTAATCAACCAAATTTTAGGCGGGAATTTATCTACTGCGTTTTCAACTAAAAAAGCTTCGGATAAGCTTTCATTAAATATCAACCGATCTGAACTCGATGAAACTGACTACGATGAAATGCTGGATTCCGCCCTTGCAGAAAACAGGTATCGGGATGCCGTCCGTATTTTGTATCTGAAAGCTTTGCAACAGCTTAACGAGACTGAACTGATCGCATGGAAAGCCGACAAGACCAATCGAGATTATTTGAGGGAACTGAATGATCATCCTTCAAAAATTTCTTTCTCTCGCCTCACTTCTTATTATGAATATGTGGAATATGGAGATTTTCAGATCGGGGAAAGCGGATTCAGCAGCATGCAGGATATCTACCGGGAATTCCAAAAAAGAGCAGTTCGGTCATGATCAAGAAAGAACGCACCTATTATATTCTTCTTGGAGTTTTGATCACCCTTTTTGTGGTCTTTGAGATCCTCAAACCAAAACCACTCGACTGGACTGAGAGCTTTTCCGCCGAAGACAAAATTCCCTATGGCGGTTATTTGATACATGAAATGCTGCCTTATGCATTTTCTGAAGGCTCAATCACCACAAACAACGCCCCTATTTTTGAGTATGCCGATACGCTGAATGCTGAAAAGAACTGGGTCTTTATTAACACGACCTTCAATCTTGACCGATGGGAAAGTGAGATCCTTCTATCCCAGGCAGAACAAGGAGCTGATATTTTTATGGCAGCAAGGGAGTTTGGACAATTTTTAGCAGACACTCTGGATCTCACTACTTCACTTAACAATCCATTTTTACAGGCCGGACATATTTTGACTGATGACACCGTGTCGGTCAACTTCACCAATCCCCGCCTTAAAAAAGACGGCGGTTTCCCATATTACAGAAGTACTACTGAGACCTTTTTCGCAAATGTGGATTCTTCCCTTCAGGTTACAAAACTGGGAGTTAATCAGCAGGGAAACACGAACTTCTTACAGATCGAATGGGGCGAAGGAAGCCTCTACTTCCACTCTAACCCTACCCTCTTCACCAATTATTTTGTGCGGGATAAAACCGGGGCCGATTATGCCCTTACTGCTCTCTCCTACCTGCCTGACCGTTCTACCATTTGGGATGAATACTATAAAGATGTGCGAACCGGAAACAACAGCGTGGTTCGGTACATAGTTTCTGAGGAACACCTCAGCTGGGCATGGTTCCTTACTTTGAGCGGAGTGGTGGTGTTTATGATCTTCAGGGCAAAGCGTTCGCAGCGAATTATCCCGGAGATAGAACCACCTAAAAATTCCAGTATTGAATTCGCCAAAACCATCGGCAACCTCTACCTTGAAAAAGGCGACCATAAACTTATTGCGGATAAAAAGATCCGTTTCTTCTTTGACTATATTCGTACTAACCTCGGCCTCGATACGGATGAGATTGATGAGCAGGTAAAGAAAGATATTTCACGACGCTCAGGTATTGAGGAAGCGGAGGTTCACCACCTTTTTGACCTGATCAATCTGGTATCAGCAAAAGAAGAGATCACTCAGAAAGAACTGAAATTATTAACAGAACGAATTGACGAATTCTATAAACACAGTCAACGATGAGTACAGAAGATAAAGACACGACAAATAATCCATCCAATAACAACAAACCGGATGCCGCCCCCTTTGAAAGCAGAATTGATCTTTCAGGTGTGGAAAGCCTGGTAGATGATATCCGTTTGGAGCTTGGCAAGATCATTGTAGGTCAGCACCGCATGGTGGACCTTTTGATTGCTGCCCTGCTTGCCGACGGACATGTACTCATTGAAGGCGTTCCCGGTGTGGCTAAAACCCTGACCACTAAATTACTGGCTCAGACCATCAGTGCGGATTTTTCGCGCATTCAGTTCACCCCGGACCTTATGCCCGCTGATGTGATCGGAACGTCTGTATTCAATCCAAAGAGCACCGATTTTGAATTCAAGGAAGGACCGATCTTCTCTAACATCGTACTCATTGATGAGATCAACCGTTCGCCGGCCAAAACCCAGGCGGCTTTATTTGAAGTGATGGAAGAGCGGCAGATCACCGTTGATGGGAACACCTATTTTATGGAACCACCTTTCATGGTGGTAGCCACTCAAAATCCTATTGAACACGAGGGAACCTATCGCTTGCCGGAAGCCCAGCTCGACCGATTCCTGTTCCGTATCGATGTACCCTATCCTTCCCTGGACGAAGAAGTGGACATCCTTTCCGGAAGTTATTCCCGAAAGAATAAACTCGATATCAGCACCCTGAATAAAGTGATTTCAGCCGAAGAAATCGCCAAACAGCGCGATGTTACGGCTTCTGTTCACGTTGAGCCTGAACTCATGAAATACATTGCGGAGGTGATCCAGAACACCCGGAACAGCAGCTCGGTTTCCATAGGAGCTTCGCCGCGGGCATCCGTCTTTGTGATGAAAGCCGCACAAGCCTGGGCAGCCATGAACGGCCGTGATTTCATCACCCCGGAAGATGTGAAGGAAGTTATCAATCCCGTATTGAGGCACCGAATTACCCTAACCCCTGAAAAAGAAATGGAAGGCATGAAGCCGGATCAGGTGATTCAGATGATCCTGGAAAAAGTGGAGGTGCCAAGGTGAATTTATAAAATGTTGAAATACTAATAACCTGAGCTCGATTATTGACAGCTTGAAAAAGGCCTGAAAAGTCATCCCTGCGAAGGCAGGGATCTTATTATTGCCAGTAATTCAATCATAGATGCGTAAAAAACAAGTAGATTTCGGGCATTCGCCGCGAAATGACCATCTTGTCTATGATAGAACTTACTTTTTAATCGAACTCAGGTTAATAGGAAAGTCTTCCCTTGAGGGAAGTACGGCTTTAGCCGGGATGGGTGTTGTGTCCAAGGATTGTCAAGCTTAACTAAAACTAAAGTATCCTTGGCACCCACACCCTCCGCCAGACTTCACATTCGTTCAGTCCGGCACCTCCCTCAAGGGAGGACTTTTTCACTAAACAGATCAAAAAATTAAGTCATACAACGAACGCTCCAAGGTCTTTCAGACGCTTGGAGGTTCTCTCAAGATAAACCATGAACCCGATCACCATCTTCAAGCAAATACATCTCAGTAACCTGTTTTTTCAGGTATTGGCAGGGGTAGTTCTGATATTTCTGGTTGGGTATTTTGTGCCCCCGGTGGGCGCAGTTGGTGAAATTTTCTTTTTCGGATTCGTAATTTTGTTCGTGGCAGACCTCATCTTGCTATTCAGTAAAAAAGAACCCGTTTCGGGAAAACGATTGGTTCCAAAACGCCTTTCCAATGGGGATGAAAACATCATTCACCTTCAGATCTCAAATCAGTATAATTTCGGAATTCATGCTGAAATTGTGGATGAGATCCCTCATCAGTTTCAGATCCGGGATTTTAGCATTAAAGTTGATCTCGATGCAAATGGTTCTCAGGAATTCACGTATGAACTCCGCCCTGCCGAACGGGGTGAATATGATTTTGGAAACATCAATGTATTTGCGAATACCGGGATCGGTTTCGTAAGAAGAAAGATCAGCATTCCTGCTCAGGAGATGGTTCCGGTGTATCCGTCCTTTATACAAATGAGGAAATTTGAAATGTACGCTATCTCAAACAGATTGACCGACGCGGGTATCAAAAAGATACGCCGGGTCGGGCACACCATGGAATTCGACCAGATAAAGGAATATGTTCGCGGTGATGATGTACGCTCCATCAACTGGAAAGCCACAGCCCGGGCTAACGACCTGATGGTGAATCAGTACCAGGATGAACGCTCGCAAAATGTGATCAATGTGATTGATATGGGTCGTGTAATGAAGATGCCTTTTGAAGGACTTCATCTGCTTGATTATGCTATCAACACCAGCCTGGTGATCTCAAACATCGCGCTTATTAAAGATGACAAAGCCGGCCTGGTTACTTTTTCCAATAATGATTCCGTGGTGGTGAAACCGGAGAAAAAACGCACCCATATTCAACGCATTCAGGAAGCTCTATATAAACTGAATACCAATTTTCTGGAATCGGATTATGAGCGACTGGTTGTCTCTTTGAGAAAGCATGTAAATCAGCGCAGCCTTGTTTTGCTATACACTAATTTTGAGACCTTTTCGTCCATGGAGCGCCAGCTCCCCTACCTTCAGCGAATCGCCGGGGATCATCTTCTGGTTACCATCTTTTTTGAGAATACAGAAATGACCAAATTGCTCCATGAAGAGGCTTCGACCATCGGACAGATCTACACCAAGACCATTGCCGAAAAATTTACCTTTGAGAAAAAACAGATCGTGAAAGCATTGAATCAGCGTGGAATACAAACTATCCTCACTCCTCCCAAAGAACTTTCCGTGAATGCCATTAATAAATATTTGGAGCTGAAAGCGCGGGGGTTGATTTAGAAGCTGTCAGCCTTCAGGCTTCAGCTATTAGTTTTTGTGGTTGAGGCGGCCCCCAGATCTTTTCAGTCTTAAGCGCATGCGGAGAGCTGAAGCCTGAAAGCTATCAGCTCTCTCCTGCAATTCTTTCACTACTCGCAGGGTCATCTTGCTCAATTCAGTCCCTATTCGTGGTCAAAGAAGTGTTCAATAGTGAACATTATGTGTTTCATTTCGAACACTTTTTGAGAAAGAATAAACTTTAAGCCTGTGTATATCAGGTTTTTGCTATTTTGGTGTAATTCTTGAAGATACTTTACTGAGTCGTAAAATGAACTGAATTATCATGATCAAAAACTCTTTCAAATCTACTTTTCGACACTTCTTGAAAAACAAGCTCTATCTCGGGGTTAATGTATTGAGTCTTGCGGTAGGATTGATTTGCTTCCTGTTCACTTATATTTACATTCAGGATGAACTCAGCTACGATGAGTTTCACAACCAAGCCAGTCAAGTTTATCGGGTTGAGTATCAAACTACAACAAACGATGGAGCCACCACCCGATTTGCTAATTTGCACGGGGTCGTTCTTCCAGAAGGTTTAAATTCCATTCCGGGAATTGAACTCAACACTCGATTCGCCCAACACGCGGATCTGAATATTCAAGCAGCAGGAGAGAAATTTGGAGAAAATGAGGTACTTGCTGCCGACAGTAATTTCTTCAAAATTTTTGATTTTCCTTTCTTGATCGGTGAACCATCTACATCTTTACAAACCCCAAATGCTGTTGTTATTGACAAATCAACAGCCCTCAAATATTTCAATTCCATTGATGTACTTGGCAAAACACTGACTATTCAGTTTCAGGATAATGAAGTACTGCTTTCGATTACAGGTATTATTGAAGATGTCCCTTCCAATTCTCACTTTCAATTTAATTTAGTTACTGCTTCTCCAGCTTACGAAAGTTTATATGGATTCAGCATCCATGAAGTTCAAATGGGATACAATTACATTCGTATCTCCGACCAAGCTGATCCCTATTCTGTTCAAACCAAAATTAATGACCTTTGGCTGGCTGATGACCCTTCATTCCAGGTTTTCTATTATCTCGAAAAACTAACCGACATTCACCTTTATTCATCTGATCGTGGGGAATTTTCAGTTAACAGCGATATCAAATATCTCTACTTATTGGGAGGAATTGCATTTCTAATTCTGGTAATTGCCTGCTTTAATTTTACCACACTCGCTACTGCCCGGTCTATAAAGCGAACGACTGAAATTGGAATTCGCAAGGTATATGGCGCATTACGGAATCAGCTCATTGGTAGTTTTATAATCGAAGGCCTTGTTTTGGCTTTCTTTGGATTGGTCATCGCCTACGCTTTTTTTTGGGAGTTTTTGCCTTTTATAAATTCCATTTCGGGTAAAAGTTTCACTACATCTCAACTGACAGACCCATTCTTTTTAATTATAATCAGCTTTTTGACTTTATGTATTGGTGGAGTCGCCGCTTTATACCCGGCATTCTTTTTAACCGGCAGCAAACCATCAGCCTTGTTATTAAAACATTCATCCATTGGCTTAAAAGGGAATAAACTCTGGAAAAGTGTAGTCATTGTACAATTTACAGCCACTCTTATTCTTATTTCAGCCAGTTATATTATTCACCAACAGATTGATTTTATCCAGAACAAAGACCTTGGATTTGAAAAAGAACAGGTTCTTACACTTCCCAATTATTTTTTAGATAAGCCGGATGTATTTCTGCAGAAAATTGAACAACATCCTAATATTGTACGCACCACCGCCTCATCATATATCCCGGGAGTTAGCAAAACAAGTGGAACAGCCTTGGTTAAAACAGACGATAAACCTGAAGGCATTACCTTTGATTGGATTTCGGTTGACCCCGATTACTTTACTACCTATGGCATTAGCTTAATTGCAGGAAGGAATTTTTCTAAAGAGATAAGTTCCGATACTACCCAAGCATTTATCATCAACGAGACCGCCGCAAATGTTTTGGGATGGGAAAACCCACTGGATAAATCACTAACTGCTTTTGGGAATGATGGATACGTCATCGGGGTTATTCAAGATTTCAATTTCTTATCACTACATAATAAAATTTCCCCACTCATTCTATGGTCAAATCCTGACTATTATTTCTCAGTTTCGGTTAAATATCAATCTGGTGCGCAGATTTCGGAAACAATTTCATTCATAGAAACCACCTGGAACCAAATGCTTCCCGGAGTGCTCTTTTCATATGATTTTGTGAACGACCGATTTTCTAATGTTTATAAAGCTGAACAGCAGGCTCAAACATTATTCTTAATCTTTTCAATACTGGCGGTTTTCATTGCCATTTTAGGCCTTTTCAGTTTCGCCACCTACTCCATTCAGCAAAAACAAAAAGAAATTGGCATCCGAAAGGTGTTAGGAGCTACCGTTCGGGATATGCTCGGTCATTTTTACCGCAGTTACCTAACGTTTTTATTCATCGCTTCAGTTATTGCTTTCCCCATAGTATATATCTGGGCAAAAAGCTGGCTGCAGAACTTTTCTTACCGCACCGAATTTGGAATCGATACAATTTTCATTCCGGTTCTTCTTGCACTTTTAGCCCTCTTGGTTTCCGTCAGCTACCAGGTTATCAAAGGAGCTTTGGCAAACCCTGTAGATTCTATTCGGATGGATTAGTATCTCACTTTTTCAATGATCTTTTCCGTCTTGGGCAAATTCGGAGACTGAAAAGATTTGGCTCAGTAAGTCTCCAACTTCCATAAAAGACGACCAAGTTTTATAAGGTGAAGATAACAACAGAGGATGATAAGAAAGGTATCGTAAAAAGATTACGGATTCTTTGGAGTAAATAATACTAACTTCATTTGCTATCAAGTGTATAAACATCATCAGATTACCTATGGCAGCATGATAATCGATGTATTAACGAATTCCGACTTATATCTTTTGCGGAACGACTTTCAAAAATAACTGGAAATACCGATTTGAATCCCGGCAATTTTCGCAGGCGGATTGCCTAAAATATCCTGCTGGTGCATGTATCGGTAATTCAATCGCAGTACTGTTTGAGCAGAGGGCCTAAAGCTTATACCGGGAACAATAGCCCACAAGTCATCCGAAATGTTTGCCCCGGTTTCCCGGAACGTTCCCACATTCCAATCCAAGTATTCTAACCTGCAAGCTAAGTTGATTACTGCATTATTAAAACCTGCAATAGTTGACCTTAAAACCGGCTGTACGATATCCAGGAATCCTCCTTGTTGGCGATCTCCAAATTGCTGGCTGTAGGTTTCGGGAACATCAACCATCACCCACGCCCATTCGCCGGTTAGGTAGGTGCTTGTTTTTTCCAGCGAGGTATTGAAATCTATGGCAAAAACATCCAGCCGTCTTTTTTCATCCAGAATCAATCCGTCATCTTCAAAGGCATTGTAAATCCCTCCCATATAAGAAAGGCCTATTTCCCCGATATTTTGGTTTTTCACAGCCAGTTTACCGGTAATCAAAGGCTGGCCGTTGCTGCTTTCTTCAAAGCGTTCTGCATTTTCTTTGGCCGCTGGTAAAAAGGTTCTGTTTTCCCCGTTTGCGATAATGCTGTTATCAAATCCGTTGGTGAGATAGATCTCGTAGCCAAAGCCCCAATCGTTTACAAATTGTTTGCCGTACAGGCCAAAGCCCACATTGCTCCATGTAGCTGGCAGCATTTCGGTCATGGCAATTGGCCGGTCAACAAATTCCCATTTTGGGCCGTCATGGTTCTGGTTAAAGGCCCCGATGGGGTTCATAATAATGCCTCCGCGAAGATTGAGCATGGGGGAAAAATTGATATCCAGTGCGGCAAACTCAATGGCTATTTCTTTTCCGCCCTCTTCAAATTCAGTTTCAGAGAGGAACTTGATCCTTGGGTGAAGAGAAGAGCCTACAAAAAGGGTGAAACGGGGAATGCGGAAGGTATGGCCTTCGGTGATTCCGTCTTCTCCCACATATTGGTAACCGGCCTCTATATAACCTCCCGCGGAAATGGGTGACGTACCTGCATGAAAAAAAGGCCGTTCATAAACGGCATCCATATTCATCGCCTCTGCCGACAATGTATCGCTCCGGGTGTCTTTTAACAGGGTGCTGTCAACCTGGGCTTTCACGGTAACGGTGGTTTGGGCGATAATTAAAAAGAGTAGTAGATTTTTTTTCATGAAATTTATCACGTTTTTTTAAAGTGTTGCGAGGCCTATTTATCTCATATCGATTTTTAATAAAGTGCTGCCAACATGCACGAGGAAAGTTCGAAGCGGGGCTTCTGCCGGACCATTCTGCACTTCCCCGTTTTGGCTGAATTCACTCCCATGGGCGGGACACTGAAGCCGGTCACCATATACTTGCAGCTCGGTGCCTTTGTGGGTACACCTCATGAGCAAAGCACGATATTCCGTGTCAGAAAGCCTAAAAATGGAAACCGGGTATTTCAATCGGGAGTTATAAGCCACGATGTATTTCCTGAATTTTTTTTCCTGCTTTTTCTTGAATTCAAAAGCAGACAAGGGCACGAGTAAAAACTCGTTTTCCAATTCAGCATTAAGGTATTTTGGCCCTGAACAACCTTCCAGGAAAAACGCAGCTCCCATCAGGCCAAAACAACCATAGCTGCAGGTTTTTATGAATTTTTTTCGCTCCATGTTGTCCGGTTAAAGAGATTCCAAAAACTTGATTAACGCTTCCTTTTCTACGGAGGATAGCAACTGAAATTGATCTCGGCTGTTTTGAGCTTCCCCTCCATGCATAAGAATGGCTTCCTCAATACTTTGAGCCCGGCCATCATGCATCAGGAAGTACTTTCCACCTTGTGAATCGGGTGACAATCCCAATCCCCATAAAGGAGGTGTCCTCCATTCGTAGGTTTCTGCTGAGCCTTCTGTGGCTCCGTCATCCAGTCCGGGTCCCATATCGTGCAGCAATAGGTCGGTGTACGGATAAAATGTTTTGTTTGAAAGAGCGTCTATGTCTGATTCCAAAGTACTCCATGTTGGGATATGGCATGAGCTGCACCGCAGGAGAGTGAATACCTCTTTTCCGCGTAAAATATCCGGATCATTTTGCTTTCGCTGGATGGGAGCTTTTAACGTTTTCAGATAAAACACAACATCTCTGACCACCTGATCCGAAACTTCCGGGTCAATGGTTAAGTTTGAGTAAATATCCTTTGGTTCAAAAGTTGAGGTAATGCCGATATCCTGGTTATAGGCTGTAGCTGTTTGATGCAGCAAATTAACTGCAGCTGCCTTTTTACCAAATCGGCCGATATACTTACCGTTTTCTGGCTGGTGATGATCTTCCGGGATAAAGTAATCCGGCGGAGTAACATAATTGGGTACTCCGGAAATCCCATCTCCGTCTTCATCATTAGGGTCAGCATTTCCTAAAATTTGCTCATCCGTTAAAGCCGCAAGTAAGCCCAGCCCGGTAACCGCCGGAGGGGTCATTTTCATACTTGGGATCCCCTCAGGTAATTGTTCCGGCTGATATCCGGGAATAGCACGGTTTTGAAGCTGAGGCGCCCCTTTCAGGTTCAATGTAATATTGGGTTCGGTTTGTCCAAAACGGATAAGAGTGGTTGAGGGATGGCCCTTTCCATCTCCGGGATGACAACTCCCGCACGAAGCAGCCACAAAAGTAGGCCCTAAGCCTGTTTTGGGAGTAAAAATATCATCGTTAAAGGCGATATCACCTTTCAAAAATTGGTCCTGTTCTTCGTGGGTAAGACTCGGTATGGGTCCATCCAGCAGTTCTTCTTCAGCCGGGGCTTTTGGTACAATTACATCACAACTTATCATCGAAAATAAACCTGCTGTGAATAAAATCAGCAACCAAACTATATATTCTTTCATCTTGCTTGTATTAAAATCATAAATTAGTCTTGACTAAATTTATTGTTTGCTAACATTAAATACAAGTATAATTAGATTTTGAGTAACTTAAGTTGATCTATTTATAATAGATTTTTAGACAAGAAAAGAGAGATGGATGATCTCAAAACCCGTTTTTCTGAACTACTGCAATCAATCGGTGATATTCCTCATCTGAAAATGGTCTCACTAAGGGTTAGCTCCCCTAACTCAATCCGCTTCACGTTAAAGTCGGCCTGAGACAATTTATCCTCCAATACTTCCGCACAGTGACTACATATCATATTTTTTATGTGAAAGTGTTGTTTACTCATGATTTTCCGTAAGGCTGTCATTTATTTTGTTTAGTTCAATCTGAATAGTTGAGTGGTGGATATCAAAAGACTCTTTAAGTTTATGTTTAATTTGTTTTAATAACAGGTCTTGGTTTGTGTCTTCGTGTATAACTAAATGCACAGAAAGAGCGTTTTCAGTGGTACTCATAGCCCAGATATGCAAGTCATGGATTGATTCTACTCCCTGACTGTTCCTGAGGAAATTAGCGACCTCTTTGATGTCAATATTTTTTGGAACCGCATCTACCGCTAATTTTACAGAATCTGATAATAACCCCCAGGCACTGTATAAAATTACAATTACTATTAAAAAGCTTAATAAAGGATCTACCCAGTAGGCATCTGTGAATTTTATTACCAATCCTCCGATCAAAACACCAAGAGTTACCCCTGCATCAGCGGCCATATGTAAAAAAGCCCCTTTGATATTGAGATCATGCTGATCTCTCATAAACATAAGTGCAGTTCCAGTATTCACAATCAGTCCAATACCCGCAACAATCATAACCGTATTACCGGGAATTTCTACCGGATTCTGTATTTTTTGTATGGCATCCCATAATATAAATCCTGAGGCACCAATAATAAGCATACCATTAATCATGGATGCCATAATAGTCGCCTTCCTCAATCCAAACGTGTAGCGTTGGTTAGGCTGAGACTTGGCAACCCAAATAGCACCCCAGGCAAGTATCAGGCTCAATACATCGCTGGCATTATGGCCTGCATCAGCTAATAATGCTGATGAATCAATTACCAGGCCATAGAAAGCCTCAATGGCTACATAAGCGGTATTCAAAATAATACCTATGGCAAAGGCTTTGCCGTAGTTTTTTTGGCGGGAATGTGAGTGGTTGTGCGACATAGAGATTGTATCAGTGAGAGTTTTAAATTTTCATACCATACTAACGGCTATGCAGACAGATCCAAAATAATACTTCTGTATTTCAGATTTTGAAAAATGAAGCCGAAGAGATCGGTATGGGTCTCGCTTGGTATGTATATATCTGGTTCCATATCTGCGCAGTATTTTAACCATCAATTTTATTAACCATTCCGGCCACTTTGAAGACGCTTGTAACTCAAAATTTGAAAATCCAGAACCAGGGCTTAGTCCTTTGGAGGCTTTTTCAGTAATTGTATCATAATCCGCCGACATTGTAGTTGCCATTGTCGAAAGCACGCCATGATGAGATTTGTCTAAACTAAAATCCGCCATATCAGATTGAATCAGCTCAACATTCTGCCAGTTATGCTGTTTTATCTTTTTCCTGGCTTGCTCCAACATCCGGGCAGACAGATCAACTCCAATTATTGTTCCTTCAGGCCCTGCTTTTTCGTGAAGAATATGGAAGTTCAATCCGGTTCCACATCCTAAATCTACTACCGTATCACAGGTCTTAAGATGTAGGTTTTGTATGGCTTTTCTACGGTATGTCTGCACCCGGAAGCCAATGACTTTGAATAAGAACAATGACTGATAGTAGGACGAAGCTATTCCATCGTACATGTTCTTAGCCTCATCTCTTGTAAATATTCTGTTATTCATTCAGCCTCATTATTTAGTGAAACCCATGAGAATGGCTTACATAAAAACCAGCCGACCTGATCGAATTTATCCGGTTCTATATTTTCTATTTGAGAACTCAGTAGAAATATCAATAACCTTTTTTATTTTGATAACTTCAGAATTCTTATCGCTCCCCGCAATACAAAACCAAAAACAATAGTGCCTATAATAAGATCAGGCAAACGTGTGTCAAGGATATAAACCAGAATACCGGCCAAAATTACACCACCATTTACAATAATGTCATTGGAAGTAAATATGGAGCTTGCCTGCATGTGTGCTTCTTTACTTTTCGCTTTGTTGATAAGCCATAGAGAAAATACATTTGCAACAAGGGCTGTTGAAGCAATGATAATCATCCACTGAAAGTCGGGCATTTCACCCACTCCGAGAAATCTCCGCAGCACTTCAAGAAATCCAAGAGAAGCCAGCCCCATTTGAAGATAACCGCTTATTTTAGCTACCCTCTTTTTTCTCGCCACTGCACCGCCAACAGCAAACAGGCTTAGCGCATACACGGAGGCATCTGCCAGCATATCCAGAGAGTCTGCAATCAGTCCCATTGAATGTACGATCCATCCTGCCGTCATTTCTATAATAAAGAAAAGAAAGTTTATCCCTAATACCCACCATAGAATCTTCTTTTGTTTTTGTTCATCAGGAGAAACAAGGGCCATCTTAGCCTCTTTAGTAGAATCCAACTTAGACCTCAAATTCAAGGAATCAAGAGCTTCCTCAATCTCTTTAAGTTTATCATCATGATACACTTCCAATGTTCGATTTGGAATATCAAACTTTAGGGATTGAATGCTTTCAACCCCCTCCAACTTCATTCGAATCATTTGCTCTTCGGCCGAGCAATCCATTTGGGGGATGTTAAAAGTGGATTTTTTCATGGCTAAATTTACTTAAGCATGCAACAACATCAATCTATGGCAATTCAGAAACTTCTATTTCTCAAAAGGCTCACACGTTTTAATTCTAAAAGCTTTTTGAATATCTGTGACGTAGATAATGCCGTCTCCGCGTTCCGGTGTTTGCGCATTGGAACAGATAAGCTGAACAACGTTACTGGATTCTTCACATTGGCATACCAGCTCAAGTTTGACTACGGGACTGTCTGTAAAATGAAAATCCATCGACGGAAACGCATCTTTCCGTTTGTATGCACCAGTACCTTCTCCTTTGGAAAGCGTAACACTTTCATGCCCGGCTTTTTGCAGGGCTTCAACTACTTTTTCTACTCTGTTTGGTTTTATAAAGGCCTTGATTTCTTTCATGCTATTGAGTTTATGTATTAATTCCGGCAGAGCTAAACAAAGGTTTTCATAGCTTTGTCGGGATAGTTTATTGTTAATCGTCGTGTGACGTCTGGCTTTTCTTCATTTCGGAAATCAGGTAATAGGCATTATTCCAGGCTACGCTGGCACCCTCGGGTAAAGATGCTAACAACTTCACTTCCACCCAGCCTTCTTCTTCGATGCCGATCATGATTTCTACCGGTGTGAAGGACCATTCGGTTCTTCCAGCTTCCTGTTGTTGTTCGGCAGTAAACATATAGGTTTTCCCTTCGTCCTCAACGATGGCATCCTCAGGCAAAGCAAAGACTTTATTTTCCGAAGTATGAATGGTGCCGTTGATATACATCCCCGGAATCAGGAAGCTTTCTTTCTGATCAATTTCGGCGTGTACGTGCACGGCCCTGGGATTTTGTTCAAACTGTTTTCCCACTGAATAAATGCTACCGGTGAGTAGTTGGTTTGGCACAGACTGTATGGTAAACGAGATCTTTTGGCCTTTTTCAACTTTGTGAACGTCCTTTTCAAAGACCATCAAATCGGCATGGACGTGCTCATTGTCAACGATTTCGAACATGGTTGTTTGGGGTTCTACATACTGACCGATTTGAACCTGAACTTTTTCAATGTATCCATCTATAGGGCTGACTACCGGAACCAACGAATAAATATCACCGTTTCGTATTTGTTCAACATCCAGGTTAAGTTGTTTCAGCTGAGCTTCATAGCCATTGACCTCCGCCTTAACCGATTCATACTCGGCTTTTGTCTTTTGGTAGGTTTGGCCTGAGCCTACTTCTTCATCATACAACCTTGTCTGTCGCTTGAATTCCTGATCTAAAAACAACATGCGCTGGTACAACCGTACATATTCAGTTTGAACCTTGGTTAAATTAGGATGTGAGAGGTGAGCAAGTGTCTTATTTTTTGATACCTTATCTCCCTCTATAACCTCTATAGAACCAATATTCCCTCCCAAAACCGCGGTTACAGTTGCCTCATGTTGTGGCGGGACCTCCAGTTGGCCATTTGCTTTAACGCCCTCTGAGAGAAAGCGCAGGGACAAGGTATCCAGTTTCATTCCAAGGCTGTTGAATTTCAGTTCCGACAGGTGAACAACATTTTCTTCTGCCTCAACTATACCGGCAAGCTCTGTTACAACTTGCTCATTTTCATCTGTGTTGGTGTCACCGCAGGCTGTAAAAACAGAGGCCAGAATGACCAGTAAAATTACATATATCTTTGATTTATTCATTTCTTTATGGATTTAAAAGCTTTTATTGAGGTTTGTTGAGGTAGTATTCTAATTGAAAATGGCTGTTCAAATAATTGCCAAATGTATTCCATGAGTCAACTTCAATGCGTATGGCATCTCTGATATTTTGCAGGAAAACCACATAGTCGATGGCTCCTTCTTCAAAGGAGATGACGGCACCTTGTTGCTGTTCTCTGGCAAGAGGGAGTGCTTCTTGTTGGTAATATTCCCAGGAGCGCATCCATTTCTGATAGTTTTCTCGCATACTGCTATAAGTACTGGTAAATTCTCTCTGAGCCTGATTCAGGTTTTGACGCGCAATATTCCGTTCAATCCGGGCGGATTGAGATTTCCCTGCGTTCGACCAAAAGAATATCGGAAGGCTGACTCCAATCTCATAGGAATTGAATCCACCTTGCCCGGCTATTTCCTGCCAACCATAACTGGCCTGAAAACTGGGAAAAAACTGACTTCTTCGTTCTTTTATAAAAGCATCTGCCACGTTAACCCTTTGTTGATAAAAGGCAAGCAACGGATGGCCGAATGTGGAGTCTGCCTGCAGGGGTTGTACCAGCTGCTCAGGTGAAGCAGTTTGTACCGAGTAAAGTGAATCTCCCTTAAACCATTTGTTAAAAGTACGAACAGCAGCAATGTAATCACGGTACGCCTGTTCGGTTTGAATGGTAATTTGGTTAGCCTGGTTTATGGTAGCCAGGTATTCCAACCGGGAACTTTCCTCGGTCTCTAGTTTTAATTCGGCTGCCCTTGCTATATCCCTGAACTGCTGGTTCAGACGATGATAAATCTCATATTGTTGCTTAAGGGTAAATACTGCGGCCCAGTCCTGTTTTACCCTAAGGCGGAGTTCTAACTCCGAAAGGTCGTAGTTCAGCCGGGCAAGTTCCGTCTGTTCTTTTTGAAGGTTTAGCCTTGATAAAATGCCAAGCAGATCAAACTGCTGCTGAACTCCAAATTTTGTCGTAACACCATCCGAACCGTTACCGAATTCTTCGCTTCCGGTAAAAAGGTCAGTGTCACCGAAGTCCCATGCCGTTTTTTGAAGAGCTTGCCGGTTCTCAATTTCAAGCATGGCCGCCTGCAGTGAAGGATAATTTTCCATTGCTTTTTGAACGGACTGCTCCAGGCCAAGCTGGGGCAGGCTATCATTTTGTAATCGGTCTTGGGCCTGCAGAGAAACAGGCGAAAGCAACAGGTTGCTGCCCAAAATAAGCAAGACAACGGAGGCCACTGCTGTATTACCCGGCTTCGATTTATTCATTTTACGCTTTTCTATAAAAGCATACAAAATGGGCAATACGACCAATGTGAGCAGCGTGGCGCTAATCAACCCGCCAATTACAACTGTGGCCAGCGGCCGTTGTACTTCAGCCCCCGCTGTTGTTGAAAACGCCATCGGGGTAAAGCCCATAATAGCCGCTGTCGCGGTTAACAGAATAGGCCGAAGCCTCTCTTTAGTACCTGTCAGTATTCTTTCTTGTAAATCCATAACGCCTTCTATTTTAAGTGAATTAAAACGGCTGATGAGCACCAGTCCGTTCAACACGGCTACCCCAAACAATACGATGAACCCAACTCCGGCAGAAATACTGAAATCCATTCCCCGCAAGGCTAGGAAAAAGACACCTCCAATGGAGGCCAAGGGAATAGCCAGATAGATCATCACAGATTGTGAGAATGATTTTAGTGCGAAGTAAAGCAGCACAAAGATGAGAAAAAGCGCTATAGGCACGACGATAGCCAGGCGATTCTTGGCCCGTTGCAGGTTTTCAAATTCACCTCCATAGGTGATGTAGTAGCCAGGCGGCAGGTCCAGTTCGGCTTCCAGCCTGTTTTGAATATCCAAGACCACCGATTCCACATCCCGCCCGCGGGTATTCACCCCAACATAGCTTCTCCGGAAGGTATTATCCCGTGATATTTGCATAGGGCCGGGCTGATAACTGACCTCTGCCACTTCTTTAACCGGCACTTGTACTCCGTTTTCGAGATCTACATACAGGTTACGAATATCTTCGATACCGGTGCGATGAGCTTCATCAAAGCGGATCACCAGGTCAAATCGCCTTTCCCCTTCGAATACCACCCCGGCGACACCACCGGCAAAAGCTGAACTTATGTATTGGTTAAGCTTCGTAATATCCAGTCCATACTGAGCTACTTTTTGCCGGTCATAGCGGACGGTCATTTGAGGCAAACCTGCCGTACGCTCGGGACTCACATCGCCCACTCCGGGAACGGTTTGGATAATTTGGCCCATTTCCTGAACTTTCTCCGCCAAGATATCTAAATCGTCTCCGTATAGTTTTACGGCGATGTCTTCTCGTACTCCTTCCAGAAGTTCATTGAACCTTAGTTCTACCGGTTGGGTAAAAACAAAATTTACGCCGACCATAGTTTGATCGAGTTTGGCCTTTATTTTTTCTATCAGCTCCTCCTTAGATTCGGCAGAAACCCAATTGTCTATATTCTTATCCAAAATGATGTACATGTCGGCAATATCCATAGGCATAGGATCCGTGGGAATGTCTGCTACCCCTATACGGGCAGTCACCGTTTCTATCTCCGGAAATTCGTCTAACAGTATTGTCTCAATTTTTTTGGATTGATCAATCGCTTCCGATAATCCACTACCCGGACGAATAAGAGCCTGCATGGCAATATCACCCTCATCCAGTTGCGGGATAAATTCTCCGCCCATTCTCGAAAACGTAAACAAAGCGCCGCCGAAAAGCAGAATAGCCGCGATAATCACAATGGCTTTTCGTTTTAACGACCATTGAATAAGCGGATCGTAACCCTTCTGAATGAAGGATATTAGTTTGTTGCTGACCCGATCGAGGCCCCGCTCAAACCTGGCAAACCATCCTTGTTGGTTTTTAGAGGGTTTCATGAACATCGCCGAGACCATAGGCACGTAGGTAAGGCAAAGAATAATGGCTCCTAATACAGCGAATCCAAATGTAAATGCCATAGGCCGGAACATCTTGCCTTCCACACCTTCCAGAAACAGGATAGGAGCAAATACAATCAGAATGATCAATTGTCCAAAGAACGCAGCATTCATCATGGTACTGCTTGCCTTGTAGGCAATTTCGTTCATCTCCGTTTTACTGAAAGCACGTTTGCCGGTTTTTATACGTTTTTCAATTTCGTGAACCGTGCCTTCAACTATAATTACGGCTCCATCTACAATAATGCCAAAGTCAATGGCTCCAAGGCTCATCAGGTTGGCCCAAACCCCGGTGGCCTTCATCATGATAAAAGCAAAAAGCAAGGAAAGCGGAATAAGTGAGGCGGTTATTAATCCCCCGCGCAAACTGCCTAAGAGTATTACCAATACAAATACTACAATCAATGCACCTTCCACCAGGTTTGTGGTAACTGTGCTGGTGGTACGTTCGATCAGGGCACTTCGGTCAAGAAAAGGTTCAATTTTTAATCCTTCCGGCAATGTCTTTTGAATTTCAGCAATCCTGTCCTGAACATTCTGAATGGTTGCATTCGGATTTGATCCTTTTAACATCATAATAATGCCACCTACCGCTTCTTCACCATCCTGCGTAAAAGCCCCATACCGAATTTGAGTTCCAAAAGTAACATCTTCCGCTACGTCTCTGATTAGAATAGGCAGTCCGTTTTCGTTCTTCACGACAATGTTTTCTATGTCTTCAAGACTGCGAATCAGGCCCTCGCCACGAATAAAATTAGCCATCCTGTTTTTCTCGATGTAAGCCCCGCCGGTATTCACATTATTCCGTGCCATCGCCTCATATACATCTGAAATACTGACCCCAAGGGCATTTAATTTATCAGGGTTTATGGCTACTTCATACTGTTTGATACCTCCGCCAAACGAATTAACCTCTATCACGCCTTCCAACAGCACCATTTGGCGTTTGATGATCCAATCCTGAATTGTACGAAGTTCATTGGGTGTATATTGATTTTCGTAAGCAGGGTCCACCTGAATGGAATACTCGTAAATCTGGCCTAACCCACTTGAAATTGGGCCCATTGCCGGGCTTCCAAAATTCTCTGGAATCGTTTCGCCTAACTCATTAAGTTTTTCCTGTACCAGTTGCCGGGGCAAATAGGTGCCCATATCATCTTCGAAAACGATTGTAACCACGGATAACCCGAATCGGGATACCGAACGAATTTCAGTTACTCCCGGCAGGTTCCCCATCGCAAGTTCCACGGGGTAGGTCACAAATTGTTCGATATCTTCAGTGGAAAGATTTTCCGATACCGTAATTACCTGCACCTGGTTATTTGTGATGTCGGGAACTGATCCCAAATTGATGGTCATCATCGAATACGTTCCTACTCCTATAAGAGTCAGGATGAACAAGCCGATGATGAACTTGTTCTTTATAGAAAATGAAATAATTTTATTTATCATGATGAAAGCTCTGTGAATATAGGTTTACCGTTGATGCCGGTCTTATTCAAATATAATGGCTGAAACCTATGGTTGACCCGAGGTTATGCAGTCCGATTAAAAATGAATGGGGCAGAGTTTGTTTCTGCTAAATAGAGAAAGACAAGTATTAAATCAGTAGTTGAGTGACTTTAATAACCACAAGAGTTACCGGAGGAGATAAGCTGTTTTTAAGGTATATGGATGCTGTAAATTGAATGACAGGCTCAGCATAGTTACCAGACAAGTAAGAAAAAAATGGCACTGCAATGTAACAGGTCGAACACTCATTTTTTATCAGTGCATCATCATAGCAGCATTGATTTTGAAATTGATGGTTCTTCTTTTCTTCAACATTATTGTATCCTGAGTCGGACTCTTCTGAATGTGATAATACAATATCAAAACAGCCTTTATCTGAATTATAAATAGAAGAGACACCATGAGTATTTGCTAATAAAGAAACTCTTAGCGGTAAAAAGAGCGAAAATGCCACCCATGAAAAAAGAAATGCTACGGTTATCGCAAAATTGAATTTCCTTATATGTGTCCTGAAAACGTGCAATTTGATATAGTAACATAGTGTGGTTAAACAGAGCGTAGATTATAAGAAATAAACGTAATGCAACTCAATTGCAAAGATCAAGATGAACAAGAAGGACAGCGCCCGGTAATTACAAAATTGCCGTGGGTGGGGTGGAAATTTTCCGGCAGATCATAGTAAGGAATGCCAAGATGTGGAAAGCAAAACGTTTGTTCACAAGAGGTACAGTAGAAATGAACGTGTACATCATCCGGATAAGAACAGGTGCAGCTTTCAGAACAAAGAGCATATTTTGTGGTTCCACTTGCATCGTTTATTTGATGTACCAGACCATGTTCCAAAAATGTCTTTAACGTGCGATACAGTGTTGTTCGGTCTGCATGAGTAAACTTTTCTTCAAGATCGGATAGACCTGTTGCCGACTTATTTTCAACCATGAAGTTAAGAATCCGTATGCGCATTGCGGTCGGCTGGATATTTCTACTTTGTAATCTTTGTTCCTGGTTTGTCATATTCATCGCAGTTAATATAAGTTGATTAATCTACACAAGTATAATTCATACATATTACCATCTGAATTTACCCTTACAATTAAGAGTCTAAAACACCAGCAAAATCTTTGAGACTTATATTTTAATGGTTTCCATAAAAGTATATGGATTCTGGTTTCAGGGCAGATATCTCAACGTTTTCAAATTTCTGAACAAGTAGATGATTAACGAATCCATAACCCATTAATTTATTCCAGATTAAATGATTCGGATTGTTTTTCTAATATTTCGGTATCCCAACAATAAAAGAAGGGGTAAAATTGCATTGGGCAACTGTTGAGGAATAATTAACCAGCTTAGCATAAAGATGAAAATAATAGCTGTATATATGATCCAAAACGTTTTAGAACTTCCTGCCACATTTTTATTGTTTGCGAGAGATAGTATGAAAGCCGGTAATGCCGGAGCGGACCATAGGATATTCCAGTTCCAATTGGTTGATGGATAGGAAGAGAAAATCCACAAAAATAAAATCAGCAATCCTATAAGTCCGGTACTTCCAAACAAAATACGGTCATGCCAGAGCCATAATGTCCTTTTTTCTCCATAGATAAAACTAAGAATCACCGTTCCGACCAGTAGAAACCAGAAGCTAAAGACAGGACTTATATTCGTTGGGCTAATGACGGCCCATTTTTGAGGTGCATAAAAAGTCTGCCCTGCAACTAATGAAAAGCTTGTATCAGCTCGCTGTATCCGAGCTTCGGTAAAACCTTCTTTTAGCAAGTCTGGCAGAAACAAGGTCGCTGGACCAGAGGGGCTGTGGTCTGCGGTAGCCCCAAGCAACAAGTTAATTCCAAATTTAACCCAGGGAACCGGTTCCAAATAAGGATTAATAAACTGCCGGAAGCTCATCTTCGCCGGATTTAATGGCTCATGAAACTGAATAGAATCTCCTGTAACCGATTTAATGGCATCATATATCCGAGTTGTGCAGTTGTCATAAAAGAACTCGTAAGAATAGTATCGGTTTTCAGGCTTGGCGTTGTTCTGCAAATAATCATACAAGCGTTGGATTTGATTCGCAGTCAGATTCAATCGCTGCTCGGTAATAATCCGCCTATTATCCAAATACGCATTTTTTGCGTTTTCGAATTGGTTCACAGAAAGAAAATACTGTAGGTTTTCAAGCGCAAATTTCCAGTAAAATCCCTGGGTGTCGAAGTCAAAGGTCCCATAATTATAGGTGCGGTCTATACCTAAGGCCGGATCATAAATTCGCAGGGCGCTGTGTCCGAACAAGGTGTACGATTCATCTCCGGGAGAAACTGTAAGAAGGCTGACTTGAGCTTTATATGAAAGTATTGTCTGTTGAGCCCATAGCTTAGAGCTTAAAACTGACAAAAGAACTGCCAGTATAATAAATCCTATAAAGTATCTTTTATACAAAAGCACTTTCTTATAAACTTTTATAGTTAGCATTCATCCCAAAATTATTTCAGCCAAAATGATTATAGGTTTAAGATGGTTTTAAAATTAATAATTGAACTGGATATTCATCACATTTATCAGTTACGAGCATGTTAAATAGCAGGTTTTGCCCTATCCAAATCCTGAACAACGCACAAAGGCGCAATAGGAAATAGCATCGACTGGCTGGAAATGCCGAGATCGAAGACAATGGCTATATTTTTCAAATGCCGATAAATGATTTCCTGTACTTTACAGTTACCATTGGCTGCCCATCCGAGTATCCCTAAATTTCAATATGGCGGATGTTTTTATAAGTACTTCCATCATTCTGCTTCTGTTGTTTAACCGGCGCCTGCTGCCGGAACCTGTGAATGCTGAAACGGAACAGCCTGCCCTGCAATCTCAATCTGAAAAAATTCATTAAGTTTACCAGGCTGCTAAAAAACCTTGAGCACCACAAAAACCATGATCAGAATATACCCCACATAAGCCGAGTCGAACGCAAAAACCTGCCACCTGCTGAAGCCGTGCTGTGATCTGCTTTGATGAATAAACAAGGTATACAGCAGCGGCATAAGCCCCACAAAAGCCAAGTTTACCCAGTATAATTGAAAATCTTCTACCGGGGTGTTCACCAGTGCCAGCGGGAAAAAAGCCACGCTCATAGTAATGGCATTATCGGCAATCACACTTGTAGTTCCGGCCGTTACTTCCCCGCCTTTTACAACACTCCAGGTCTTGAAAACTTCAGGTAGGGTCACCAACTTTCCAGTAATAAATAATCCCCCGATTATTTGAGAAATCCCCAAAGCCGATACAATGTTTTCCGTAGCTTTAACGATAAAAAAGGCACCAACAGCAATGGCTATCGAACCGACAGCAGAAAGAACAATATTTCTTTTTTCCCAGTGTACTTTTTCTCCTTCTTTACGGCCCCTTATAATTGCTTGAACCAAAAAGACGGCGTATGCTCCTAACATAATCCAACCGTCTGCCGGCTGGAGACCACGCCAGCGTTCGGGTAAAGTGAGCAAGGCTACCAGGGCAATAATTCCCAGATAGGGTAACGAGAGCACTTTCACCGAGCGTTTGTTCAAGGCTAACATATTTTCTTCCAAATGTTTTTGATGCTGTTGGTTATTTTTTAATTGCTTTCGGGACGCCAGATAAGCAATCGTAGTGATTAAAGGAATAGAAATAATGTTGGATCCCAGCAAATTTCCTAAACCAATATCCGAAACTCCCCGCACTGCGCTGGTAATGTTTACAGCTACTTCGGGACTCGCGGTAACGATGGCCAGAAAAGCGGCTCCGGCAGAAGCGGTTAGTCCCCACTGCTTACGTAGCAACTTTAAAGGCAGTAACAACTTGTCAGCTCCCCAATGTGCAGCCCAGGCTGCTAAAATTAATATTACAGCCCATAACAATGTGTTCATTTTGCAGCTATTTTAATTATTTGAACCATAGCCCACTTTAAATTAAACAATATGCTTCCTTTTCATTTAGTTGTTGGAAATTCATCCTTGCATATCTAAAAACCATTCCTGGGCTTCCTTTACAGCTTGTTTGATAGCATCTCCTTCAGAATAATTGCCCTCCGCCATCAATCGGTTGGCAATTTCCAAAGCTTTTTTCCGTACTTTCGGATTCAAATTTTTTAAATTCTCTCCATAATTTTCAAAGGTCCATTTCATAGGTATTACGGATTTGGAGTGGGGTAATTTTGAAAAATACTTTCTTAGGATTTATACGCCAGCAGTCGCAGTGCGTTGAACACCACTACAACAGTTGAACCTTCATGGCCAATTACCGCCCATCCCATGCTCAGTCCAAGAATCGTAGCCGGAACAAGCAGCGCCACCATCCCCAGGCTGATCCACAAATTTTGCTGGATAATCGATTTTGCTTTCCGGCTCAACCCGATGGCAAAGGGCAGCACGGAAATCTTGTCCGCCAGCAGTGCCACGTCAGCCGTTTCCAGAGCTACATCCGAGCCGGCCGCCCCCATAGCGATACCCACCGTGCTGTTGGCCATGGCCGGAGCGTCATTGACGCCGTCGCCGACCATAGCCACATGGCCTTCGCTTTCCCGCAGTTTCTTGACGGCCTCCACTTTGTCTTCGGGCATCAAGTTACCTTTGGGATCATCAATACCAATTTCTTTTGCTACGGCATCGGCTACCCGCTGGTTGTCGCCGGTAAGCATAATTAGGTGGGTCAGCCCCATATTGCGCAGCTTTTGGATCACCTCTTTGGCGTCTTCGCGGGGCGTATCCATCAGTCCCAAAATGCCGAGGTAACGGTCTCCACTGCGTACCAACATGGTAGTCTTGCCTTCGCTTTCAAGCTTTTCGACCCGCTGCTTGAGCTCATCGGATAGTTTAACGCCATCGGCCTCCTCAAAAAGTTCCGCGTTGCCGATGTGTACGGTTGCTCCGTTCAGTTTGGCTTTCACCCCGCGTCCGGTGATCGACTCCAGGTCTTCGGCCTCCGGCAGATCGGCCCCATCCAGTTTGTCCTTGCCGTCGCGCACCACGGCACCGGCCAGCGGATGGTCACTCAGGCTTTCGACCGCTACGGCTGTGCGCAGCAGCTCCTGCTCTTCCACCCCGTCAAAGGCAACAACATCGGTCAGTTTGGGTTCGCCTTCGGTCAGCGTTCCGGTCTTGTCAAAAGCCAGCGCCTTGAGGATACCCAGGTTCTCCAGCGGACGTCCGCCCTTGATGAGCACCCCGCCGCGGGCCGCGCGGCCCACCCCGCTAAGCACCGCGCTGGGCGTGGAAATGGCCAGCGCGCAGGGACTGGCCGCCACCAGCACCGCCATGGCCCGATAAAAGCTCGCCGAAAACGGTTCGTCCATCACTAAAAACGCAAAGTTCAGCAGTACGACCAGTACCAATACGGCCGGGACAAAATATTTTTCGAATTTATCGGTGAACTGCTGGGTGGGTGACTTCTGGGCTTCAGCTTCATTCACAAGTTTGATGAGCCGCGAGAGCGTGGAATCTTTGGAGAGCTTGGTTACTTTTACTTCCAAACTGCCATTACCGTTGATAGTTCCGGCAAACACGCGGTATTTGTCATCAATGGAGTCGGCGTCTTGGTCAACCTCTTCGGGGCTGTCGTATTCCATCTTGTCCACCGGCACGCTTTCCCCGGTAATAGGAGCCTGGTTCACGCTGCTCTCCCCGTTGACTACTACGCCGTCGGCGGAAATTTTGCTGTTCGGCTTTATCACAATCACATCCCCAACCTGCAACTCCTCAACAGGCACTTCTTCGGTGTCTCCATTCGTTTTGCGGATAGCGGTTTTCGGTGCCAGATCCGCCAGCCCCTTGATGGCGTCGCGCGCCCGGCCCATGGCATAGTGCTCCAGCGAATGTCCAAGGCTGAATAAGAAAAGCAGAAGCGCTCCCTCAGCCCACTCCCCGAGAATGGCAGCCCCGACCGCCGCCACCAGCATCAGGAAGTCGATCTCAAAATTTCCGGCCTTGACCTCCGTGTAAGCCTCCTGAACGATGTAGTATCCGCCGAAAAAGTACGCCCCGATGTACAGCGCCAGCGGCACCCAGCCGGGAATGCTGCTGATGTAAGAGAGGCCGAAGCCGGTGCCAAGCAGTCCGCCGCAGATCAGCGAAAAGATCAGCTCGGTTTTTTCACCGAAGATGCCGCCGTGCTCGTGTTCATGGTCGTGTGATTCTTCGTCTTTATGAGTATGTTCGTGTTCATAGTCATGATTCTCACTTTCATGAGGGTATTCTTCTTGCTTTTTTTCATTTTTAGTATATTGCTTTCTGCCATCACTGTTCATTTTTTGGCTTCTATCCAATGATTTTAAGTCTTCTTTAATGAGAGTTTTAACGTCTTCATCTTGATGAATATATGAAGCTGGATTAACGCTCAGGCCCATTTCTTTGAGCGCAATCATCAAATCTTTACGAGTGGTTTTACTTTTGTCAAATTCTATACGAATCCAGCCAGTAGATCCAGCAAAGGCATCAACTACGCCCTCTATTTCATTTAGTGCGCGGGTTATGCTTCGGGCATGTCGGGCATGTCGATTCCCATCTACTTCAACCAAGAGGTGCCCGAAGGTATCGTGCAATTGAGCCCCGGTCTGTTTGGCAATACTTTTAATACGGTGCAGTGTAATTACATCTGGATCAAAGTGAATGCAAAGTTGAGCCGGACTTTTTTCACTTTTGATATGAACCCTAAAAATGCCTTCCCGCCCCTCCAGAGTTCCGGTTAGCCGGGTTACACATTGATCTTTTAGATCCGGTATTTCAGGCAATAAAACAGGTAAATCAAGTTTTAGTTTTTCCATGTTATCTTAGTTTAAGTCATAAAAAGCTGAATCAAGATTCACCCTGACCCAGCTTGTGAATAGCCGTAACGGTGCATTCTTAGGTACTATCCACGTATTTTGGTTTAGATAATTTATTCGTGACCACTATTGATCCACTTCCATGCTTTTTCTGCTTGATCTGTGTAAAAATATTTAAGCTCTTCTTTACTCAAAGCATCAACCATTTGTCTTCCCCATTCTATCCATTTTTTATCACCAACAATTGCAATTCGGTCCAAATATCCAATATAGGCTGCGTCAAGATTTAAGTCTTTCCATGCAATGGCTACACCTTCCCAACCTTTAAAATCCTGTAAAACCATATAGAGAAGCGGATCGTCAGATTGAGAAATATGATTTTTTAAAATGGAAATAAATTCGTCAAGATTTTGCCTTGTCAATTTTCCTGAAATATTCAAAGCCAAAACCGATGAATTACTAAGTTCACTAACTTCAATCATAAATAGTGCTTGATTATTAAAACTCACCGTAAAATCTAAATTATCATTCTGAGTGTTTCTTGCATATTTATGTGGTTCTTTTGCAGGATTATGCCCTTAAACGGACTTCATGAAACCTAAAGCGACTACCACAGGTTTAAGAATTATTAGTAAATATTACCATAAATAAATTCAGCTTTTTTGAATTATCAATCTGATCAATACCAACCAAATTCACAGTTTTCTGTTTTTCCACCCGCTGTCAAAAACCTATTAATCGTAAATGCTTTGGTTTTTTTTGGGTTGAATACCCCAGGTTTAGGTAAATTTCTTTATCAATTTGCTGCGCTCTGGCCTGTTGGGTCTGGAAAGTTTGAAATCTGGCAGCCAGTGAGCTATCTATTTCTGCATGCAGGATTTGCTCATATATTTTTTAACCTCTTCGCTCTATGGGTTTTCGGCCAGGCCATTGAGAACTACTGGGGCACCAAACGATTCACCGTATATTATTTTATAACAGGTATTGGTGCCGCAATCACACAGTTGTTATTTGTCAATGCGAATGTTCCTACTGTAGGGGCTTCCGGTGCGGTGTATGGTATTTTACTTGCCTTTGGAATGATGTTTCCGAATCGGTACATCATTCTTCTTATCCCGCCGATACCCATTAAAGCTAAATATTTTGTAGCCATTTTTGGAGGCATAGAGTTAATGAACGGAGTCTTAGGTACGCAAGCAGGCGTAGCCAATTTTGCTCATCTTGGTGGTATGTTGTTTGGATATGCCCTGATTAAATATTGGGGATTGAAGGGAATAAATGATGAATGAAGCGTTTAAAATCAGGAAGTTGCGGAACAAATATAAACAGCTCCAAAATAATATTCCTTCATTTCTGATTGCTGAAAATGCCGTTGCATTGATTTCCATGGGGTTCTTTTCGTATGTGCCTTTCGTACCCCGTAGGTCTTGAGTAATGAAATGGTAACATCTATCAACCATTCCGGCCATTTTTCCGGTTTTTTGAATTCAAATATGGACATACGTTTACCCGGTTTTAATTCTTCGGCCACATACTGTACGATTTGATCGTATTTTGGCGACATTGTTAATGCAGCGGTAGAAAGCACGGCATCTGTATGTTCCGGGATGGCAAAATCAGCCATATCTGACTCAACCAGTTGGACATTTTTCCAACCGTGTCGTCTTACCCGTTTCTGTGCTTTATCTAACATCGATTCCGATAAATCAACACCAATTATAGTGCCTTTATATCCAACCATTCGATTGAGAATGGAAAAATTCAGTCCTGTACCGCATCCTAAATCAACAACAGTATCTCCAAGATTTAGCGAAAGTTCCTTAATAGCTTCTCTTCTATAAAACTGATACTGAAATCCAATCAGGTTAAATAACCAAAGTGAAAGGTCGTATCGATCCGCCCAGTCGCTGTAGATGTTTTTGATTTGGTTTTTTGAAAGTATTTCTTGACCCATTATAATTGATTTGTTGCGTTTCCAAAAGTTCTCGCTCGTTATGTTTAGCTTAATATATTTAGCTTCTTAATCACCTCATTTAGGATAGACTCTTGAGTGATATACTTATTGAATTCAACAATCAAGCTGCCTGTTGGTATGATCAAAACATTCATAACTCCTTTCATATTTTTCAGAACAGAAGAAGCAGCCTTAAGTTTTTCGAAATCTGTGAATTCTTTTAAACTAATTTGAAAGTGGCCAAAGGTTTGATCGAGCGAATTGGCAGTTTCCTGGATCATCTTTTTTACCTGATGGTCACTAATAATCTCTGGATCAAAAGAAATGGAGAGTTGAGGCTTATCTGTACCTGATTCACTTTTTTTTATGTCTAAAATTCCTTCCCTTTTTTTTAGGCTGCCTAACAGCCGGTTAATGCAAAAATCTCTTGAGTCAGATACACTTTTCAATAGTTTGCCAAGTTCGATTTCAATTATTTCCATAGGTTTTTTTCATCTCTTTTTGATTAATAAAATTTAGCTTACATCGTGGTTCATTTCACATAGTATCTATTTCCTCCATAGAAATCTTGTAGAGATATGATAACTATGTGCATATTTATGTCTTTATGTTACAGGCGGTCTATGGAAGTCCTCTTTTGTTCTTTAATTTCTTTAAAATGAGATGGCGATAGTCCCGTTTCTTTTTTAAACTGACGGGAGAAATGCTGTTGACTACTATAACCAAGCTCGAAAGCAATCTCACTTAAATTTTGCTCACCATAAACGATCAGCTCCTTGGCCCGCTCTATCTTTTGCAAGATAAAATACCTTTCAATGGATTTTCCCTCTACACCGGAAAACAGCCTGCTAAGATGTTGATAATCTTTGTGTATGTTCGCTACTATATACTCCGACAGATTACCCTCCAGTTTATTCCGGCCATAAATGATATCAATAATCAGATGCTTGATGTGTTCCACCAACTGACTGCTTTTATCGCTGATAATCTCAAATCCATTTTGCCGAACAATGTTTGTTAATTTGCTAAACTGCTGTTTGGAAACCGGTTCTTGGAGCTTTATAGCGCCCAGTTTCATTGATTCTACAACAAAACCAGCTTCGTTTAATTTACTCTCCAGTACTTCTCCACAATGTTCACAAACCATATTTTTTATACGAAATGTCGTTTCTTTCATAGTCGTAGTTATATTCAAAAAAGTTCTATAACAACAATGAAGAGGTAAATTTCAAATTGAAGTTCATTGTTATCACGGTTTTAATTTTAGAAGACTACTGCCACGGTCAAATGACAGCAATCTCGGGGTACAAAGTGATGGTTTCTTAGCCTATCGAATCACTTCATTGTCGATTTCCCCGGTTCGGATTCTTACCGCTTTATCTACTTCGGATATAAAAATTTTGCCATCTCCCGAATTACCCGTTTTTCCTTTTTCAATAATCACTTCAACAATTTCTGGAACCCGTTCATCGGGAACCACCGTCTCCAGTTTTATGCGATTGGTGAGCCGTGCCTCTTGTTGGGCTTTTACGTGCCCCCAACCCCGTACATCGGATAAAGTAATGCCGGGCGGTTCGGGTAATGCTTCCAGTCCATCAATGACGTAATCAATCATGTTTGTACGAATAAATGCTTTAATCTCTTTCATAATATTAGATGTTTTTAAATGAGACCTGTCAGGTTTTAAAAACCTGACAGGTCTCAGGTCGGTCTATTAAAATTACAGTTCAACGTGTTCTACCGGTTCGGCAAACCACTTATAGATGGTGGGTAATACCACCAGTGTAAGCAGGGTTGAGGTTACTAGTCCCCCAACCACTACGGCGGCCAGCGGACGCTGTACATTGGAGCCAATATCATTGGCCAATAGCAGCGGAATAAGTCCGAGCCCGGTTGTCAAGGCCGTCATTAGTACAGGGCGCAGACGTAACAGCGCAGCTTTAACAACCGCCTTATGGGTTTCAAGTCCTTCCTCCCGCAACTGATTGATGTAAGAAACCAGCACCACGCCGTTCAGCACCGCAATCCCGAAGATGGCAATAAAGCCCACGGCTGCCGGCACCGACAAATAAAGGCCGGAAACCCAGAGCGCCACAATACCACCGATAGTTGCAAAGGGAATATTCAGGAAGATGAGCACGGCGTATTTCCAGCTGCTGAAGGTGGAAAACAGCATAAAGAAGATAAGGCCCAAAGTGATAGGAACGACCACATACAACCGTGCCATCGCCCGCTGCTGGTTTTCAAACTGTCCGCCGTATTCGGTGAAGTATCCGGCCGGAAGCTCTACTTGTTCGGCTACCTTTTGCTGAATTTCGCTGACTACGCTTCCCATATCTCGCCCGCGAACGTTGAGCTGCACATAGGTTCGGCGGCTGGCTTTATTTCGGGAGATCTGCTTGGGCCCGGTAAATACCTCTACATCGGCTATTTGCGATAGCGGTATCAGTGCTCCCTTGACCGTTCGGATGGGCAGTTCCCGAACCTGATCAATGTGTGTTCGCTGAGATTCCTGTAAGCGAACAAAGATGTCAAAGCGGCGGATGCCTTCGAATACTTGTCCGGCTACTGAACCCCCAATGCCTGTTTCCACCGTGTTTAGGAAATCATCCATGCTGATTCCAAGCCGTGCCAGCTGCTCCCGGTCAGGGCGGACCAGTATTTGCGGCTTCCCGCCCTGCTGCTGGGCACGGACATCCACCGCTCCTTCCACGCCTTCAGCAATAGCCTGGATTTCACCCGCCTTTTCAGCCAGCACATCCAGATCATCGCCATACAAACTCACCACCACTTGTGCCCGAACGCCACTAAGCAGCTCATCGGTTCGAAGCTGAATAGGCTGGGAAAAGTTGGAAGAAACTCCGGGCAGATCTTCAGACAGTTTTTCTGCCATTGCAGTTTGGAGTTCTTCGTAGTCGCGGCTCCATTCCCAGGCATCCAGGGGTTTAAGGTTCACAACGTTGAAGACCACGTTCACCGGTTCCGGGTCGCCGCCCACTTCGGCACGGCCCACTCTTGAATACACGCTTTCAACTTCTGGAAAGGACAGCATGGATTCCTGAAGCCGCTTGGCATATTCGGTGGTTGTTGGAAGGTTTGCTCCCGGTGGCAGCACAGAACGAACGGCGTACGTACCTTCTCGTAAGGTGGGCTGAAATTCGGTTCCCAAAAACGGAAAGAGAGCCATGCTTCCTGTAAAAAGTAGAAGAGTGACTCCAAATACCACTTTAGGATACGTAGAAGTTTTCTCAATCAGTGGCTGACTCCATTTTTTTAGGTTTCTAATTAACCAAGGCTCTTTGTCCATTCCTTTTTCGGGAAGGATAAAGCTGGAGATAACAGGTATATAGGTCAGTGCTAAAAAGATGGCACCGAACAATGCAAAGGTGATTGTGTAAGCCAATGGCTTGAACATTTTTCCTTCTACCCCTTCCAACGAGAATAGCGGAAGAAATACGATGATAATGATACTGGTGGCGAAAAATACCGGCCGAATCACTTCGCGTGCTGCCTCACTCACAATTCGAGTCAATGACACATTTCCTTCTTTCCGCTCCTCAAGAAGTCTGTACGTGTTTTCCACAATGACCGTGGCGCTGTCGCCGATCATCCCGATGCTGATCGCCAGTCCGCCGAGACTCATGAGGTTGGCCGATATTCCAAGGAATTTCATTCCAATGAAAGCAATCAAAAAAGCAATGGGAACTGTGGAAATAATAATGAGCGTGGATCGGATATCTCCCATAAAAAAGTACAGAACGATCAGCACCAAAATGGCTCCAATGAACAGGGCGTTGGTAACCGTACCCACTGCTTTTTCTACCAGTTCGCCTTGGGAATAAAACGTTTCCATGATCATGCCTTCGGGCAGGGCATTGTTGATAGCATCTACTTTATTATCCATTTCGGCCAGCAGCTCTTGGGTGTTGGTGCCGATCAGCTTCAACACAAATCCACCTATTGACTCTTCGCCATTAGCAATTAATGTTCCCCGCTTAATTTCCGAGCCGAATTGTACCTCCGCCAGATCTTTAACATACACAGGGGTGCCGTCCTGATTGGCGACAATAATATTGCGAATATCCCCAATGCCTTGATCATGAGGGCGTATCCAGCCGTAGCCGCGCACCAGGTACTCTTCCCCGCCACGCTCCAGGAAAGAAGCGCCTACGGTACGGTTATTACTATTAATGGCTTTTTCCAAATCGTCAAGTGTCAGTCCTCTGGAAACCAAAGCATTCATATTGGCTTTGATCTGAAACTGGCGAACATCGCCGCCAATTGACAGCACGCCGGTTACCCCGGGCACGGTTCTGAGCTGTGGTTTTACGATCCAGTCTTGCGCCGTTCGGATATCCATCAGGGAGTGATCGTACCCCTCCTTATTCTTAACCTCGTACATTAACACCGTACCAAGTCCGGTGGTAATGGGGCCGAGTTGGGGTTCACCGAGTCCGTCCGGAATCTCATTTTTAGCCTGCGACAAACGTTCGTTAACCAGTCGCCTGGCAAAATAGATATCGGTTCCTTCCTCAAAGTAAATATTTACTCTGGAAAGGCCGAAAATGGAGGTGCTTTGCACCCGGTCCAGCTTCGGCAATCCATACATGGAGATCTCAATGGGGTAACTAATCTGGGTTTCCACATCGACCGGAGAAAGTCCCGGACTGGAAGTAAACACCTGCACGAGTGTTGGTGATACATCTGGAAAGGAATCTATGGGTACATCCCGAAATGAAAAGTAGCCATAGAGCGCTACCGCGGCTACCAAAATAAAGATGGTCAGCCGGTTCTTTAATACTTTATCAATAATTTGTTCAAGCATAGGTCAAATATTCAGGGTGATAATTTTGTTTTTCCGTTCTGTATTAGTGGCCATGATCTGCACTCCGGCTTGCTGCGGTAAGAGCCGATTTCAGGTCGAAAGCACCGGAAACCACGGCAGCTTGTCCCGGTGTTAAACCGGAGGTCACTTCCACAAAACCGTCTCGCTCATTACCAAGAGTAACGGCCATCGCACGAAAACTTCCGGCCTCTTCACCAGGCACAAATATTTGGTCAGAGCCTTCGATTTGCTGAACGGCATCCACCGGAATGAGGGCAGCCGTTTCTGTTGATTTGGTGTAGATGCGAGCGGTACCAAACATGCCGGCACGGAGCCGGCCATCAGGATTATCAAAAAGAGCACGCACGGGCATGGTTCGGGTTTCTTTTTCCAGCTCATAGGAGATCCAATCGGCCGTTCCCTCAAAGGTCATTCCGGGAATGCTTCGTACTGAAAGTTCCACAGTCTGCCCGGTATTCAGATAGCGAATATCTTGTTCATATCCATCTATCATTACCCAAACCTTGGACAAGTCGGCTACATGAACCGGCGTTTCGCTGGGACTGATGGTCTGCCCGGGGGAAAGGTCTCGCTCCTGAATGGTTCCACTTAGCGGACTGCTCAGGTAGAAATAAGAAAGCGGAGTATCACTTCCGGCCTTAATATTTTGAATATCATTTTGGGATAATCCGTACAAACGCAGCGCTTCCGAGGCCGCATCGAGCTCCGCTTTCGCCTGCTCATATTCCAATTCGGCCTGCAAAAGCTCAGCCTGACTGGAGATATCCTGTTCATACAAATTTTGCTCTCGCTTAAAGTGGGCTTCCTCTTTCTTCACGGCCGCTCCGAGGCGAATGTAATCGGCTTTGATCTTACCAAGCCCAACGCTGCTCATTTGTGCAATGGGCTGTCCTTCTTCCACGTAATCACCCAAATCTTTAAGCACTTTAACCACTTTAGCTTCAATACGCGGACCCACTTTTGCAATGCGATCCATATCGTACATCACACTGGCAGGCCGCTGTATCACAGAGCTTGCGCTTCCTGCTTTCAGGATATCTACATTTATATTGAGTGAAGCTATTTGCTCTTGAGAAAGATGAACTTCACCGGGTCCTTCACTCTCTTCCTCCGAATGTTCACTTTCTTCCTCTGTAAGTTGGGTTTCTTCACTACCATGTTCATCAGCAGTAGCATGGTTTTCAGTTTGTGGAGTGGGTTCATTTTGAGAACTACAGCCGCTTATAACGACTCCACTCAAAACCAACATTAACACTGGAATTAATACGTTATTGATCTTCATCTTTTTTAATCTCTGTTTCATGGGGTTCAAATAATTAGTTGGTAGAAATTTCATTCAAAGGCGTGCCGATCAGTCGCTCTACTTGTGCGATGGCACGGTTCAATTCAGCCTTCGCCTGTACGTAGCGGGTCCGGCTGGTAAATAAAGTTCGCTGGGCATCCAGTACTTCAAGGAAATCAAACTTACCCTGTCGGTAACCGGTTTGGGCAGCTTCATAAGCCGTTAATGCCCCGGGCAATACTTTAGCTTGAAGTTGTTCTACCTCATATAAAGCAGCCTGTAACTTGTTATAGCTATTTTGAAGAACCTTTTGCACTTCAATCCGAGCCGACTCTCGCTGAGTTTCCGCACGGTTGAGCTCATAGCGAGCCGCCTTTACATTACCTTGGTTCCGGTCAAAAAACGGAAGAGGGATAGATACACCTACTAAAGCAGCCTCAGCTCCAAGATCTTCCATCCAGCGATAACCGCCACTGAGTTTGATATCCGGGATAGCTTTGGATCGCTCCAACGAAAGGGAGGCTTCCCGCTGTTGAATTTCGGTTGTCCAGCGAGCTACATCCGGGTTTCGCTCAATAAATTCGGCCACTGATTGAAAGTTTGGAATGGAGACGGGCTTCTCCAGCTCGCCCTTCAGTGCCATGAACGAAACCTGATCACTTCCCCAAAATGAGGCCAGTGTGGTAAAAGCGGACTCCATCGAATTGCGCCTGTTTTCCAGATCTATGCGCGCACGAGAGAGTTCCACCTGGGCTTTGGTCTGCTCCAGTTTCGAAACTTTCCCAGCTTCGACTTGCGCCGACACGCTTTCATAAAATTGCCGGGCAACATCCAGCAACTCCTTCTGTTGCTCCCATTGCAGCTGAGATTCCAGCGCGGTTGTGTAGGCTTGTGTAAGCCCGGTGAGCGTATTTAAACGCTGGGCTTCGTAATCCCACCCGGCGAGCTCCGTGGTTAAACCGGCCAGTCGTTTTCGTTTCATACGATCAGCCCCTAAGAGAACTTTTTGGCTAAGCCGAATGGTGGTTTCCCTGGAATCATAGCCTTCAAAAGGGCCTGTTCCTCCAAAGTTTTCCATTTCGGCTTCAAGTTCCGGATTAGGCAACAAAGCAGCCTGAATGCGTTCGGCTTCCTTAACCCGAACTTGCCAGGCATAACTTTGCAGGCCGGGGTTTTCGAGCAATGTTTTAGCGAGGGCCGTTCGATAGCTCAGCGTGTCGCCAATGGCAATTGAATTGGCTGCAGTGTTTGAATTTCTGTTTAGAATCCGGGAAGAATAGTCCTTGGATTCATGTTCTATAAGCGTGCTTTCGGATGGTGTTTGAAGTACCGTTCGTTCGCTGGCGCAACCGGCAGCAAGCACAAGCGTGCCGATGAGCAGCATCGTTTTGATCGTTTTTGACATGTATTATTCAGCCTTTTAGCTGTTGTAGATTGATGAGAAATGCGCACGGGATACTATGATCCTGTATAGGATAAAGGGCATTCTCAATGTGAATTAGGAATAGGAGGGGCTGTATGGCCTAATTCAGAAGTACTACGGTCTGCAAATTGGTGGTGATAGAGTTTTCTATAACCGGCGGTAAGAAAATGGTTTGCTGAATCGAACGGGAGGCAGGAGTGATTTCGCTTTTTTGAAAAACAGCTCGTTTAAGATCAGCGACTGTTTTTTGCTGGTCAAAGCGATTTAATTTGTCTTCCTTGGCACAGAGTAGTGAAATAGGAACATCCCGGTGGTCATCATTGTCCTGATGGAAGACCGCTTCTTCTTCATGGTCATGATCATCATTCTCATGAGCCTCAGCTTCACTGCTAAAAAGAATACCTAACGCTGCGGTTGTCTCAACATTAACGTCCCCGTTATTTTCAAAACAATATACCAACGACTCTGCCAGACTGTGCACACTCAGTACGTGCATAGCAAATATGATCAGCAGAAGTCGGGCTGATATTTTAAAAATTTTTGTTTTGGGGACTTTTTTAAGCAAGGCTTAGATTTTGTGGATGCTAATGATAGGTGATCAACAGCAAAACATCTTACATAATTATGTTCTAAAGATATCAAATTTTGTGGTCAATCTTACAACTAAAGCTTAGAGACTATTTTTCAATTTTTTTGAAAGTTACACTGTCATTTTAGTTAATAGAAAAGTGGAGTCAATTCTTACCAAAAATAATCTGTATTAAAGCAGTAGTGAATGAAGAATATTTTTTTCTTGTAGTAAGAAGTCCAATAAAACAGGATTTATAGCATGAAATACAATAGAATAGGAAATTCAGATCTCAAAGTAAGTGAAATCAGTTTTGGGTGTATGTCGCTCGAAATTGAGAAGGGTGAGGATGCGATCTCTTCCCTGCTCCGAAAAGCCGTTGATACCGGCATTAACTTCTTTGATACCGCTGACCTCTATGATAAGGGACTCAATGAAGAAATGATCGGGAAAGCCCTTGGCCCGGTCAGGGATGATGTGATCATAGCCACCAAAGTTGGGAATCAATGGAATGAAGACGGCTCCGGGTGGAACTGGAATCCTACCAAAGAGCTGATCCTTACTGAAGTGAATGAAAGCCTTCGGCGCCTCCAAACCGATCATATTGATCTGTATCAACTGCACGGCGGCACCATCGAAGATCCCATTGATGATATCATCGAGGCATTTGAGCAGCTCAAACATAAAGGCAAGATCAGGGCATATGGAATTTCTTCCATTCGGCCCAATGTGATACGTGAATATGTACAGCGTTCCAACATCGACAGCGTTATGATGCAGTATAGTTTACTGGATCGCCGCCCGGAAGAAGAAGCATTAGACCTCCTTGATGAACATAACATAAGCGTCATCACCCGGGGAACATTGGCTAAGGGAATGCTGATCGATAAACCTGCAGCGGACTATCTTGGATATTCTGCTGAAGAAGTGAAAAAGATGCAGGAAGCCGTAAAGGAAACAGGGAATCCAATCGCTGCTTCCGTTCAGTTTGTGCATCAACATCCGGCGGTAGCATCAGCAGTATTGGGAATCAGGACAGAAAATCAGCTAAGTGATATTATTGCAAAGTACAATTCACCGATCCCGGAGGAAGACCTGCACTCACTTACCAGGCTTATGGAACCGAACGTTTATAAAAAGCATCGCTGAATAATTGCTACAAATCAATACATATCTTAATACCTTAGGGTATAATTTTAGACCCAATTCACTCCATGACTATTAAAACAATAACTGAAGAAAATGATCTTCAGCAGCTGGCTTCAACCCTATCACAAAAAAGCGAATTTGCCATGGATCTGGAATTTGACCGGAATCGGTACCGCTATGGCTTCGACATGTGCCTGATGCAAATTTATGATGGTGAAGATTGTTATTTGGTCGATCCGCTAAGTGGAAACTTGAACATCAAGACGATCTTCCCTCCTATTGAGAACCCGGACATACAAAAAGTAGTATTCGCTTTCGGAGAAGATCTCCGGCTTTTCCATTCCCTGGGATGCTTCCCCAGGAACTTGTATGATCTGGATGCGGCCACCAGCCTTCTTAATTTTCAGCCGGCTTCCCTCACTACTTTGATAAAAGAGGTATTAGATGTGGAAGTAAACAGCAGTTCTCAGCAGAGTAATTGGTATAAGCGGCCGCTTTCAGAAGATCAAAAACACTACGCTGCCGATGATGTTCTTTACCTGCTTGATTTCAAAAAAGAACTGAACAGACGCGCGGAAAAAAAGGGGGTTTTAGGATGGATTATTGAAGAAAATGCGATTTTCGATCAGCTGGATTACAGCGATGAGGATCACAATAACCTTATCAAGGAAAAGGACAAAAATAACATGTCGGTCTTTGAGTGGTACATCTATCGTGAACTTATGGAATTCTTTGATTCGGCAGCTAAAAAATACGACAAACCCGTCTATCAACTGGTCAATAAAAAACTGGTGGAATCTCTGGCCACCGACCCACAAAAGATCGATAAATGGCAGAATATAAAAGGTATTTTCGGGAGACTAAAAAATGATGCTTTCCAGAAAAAGCTACAAAAAGTGCTTATAACAGCACGAAATGAAGCGGAAGAGCAAGGGCTTTCAAAATCCGAAAAAGCCAGCATGACCATGAGCCGGGATGAGTATCTTGCCATGCGTAAGGAGTCTAATCGTGTAAATGACATCAAAAACCGGGTGTTCAGTCCCCTTCAGGATAAGATCGCAGAGGAACTTGGAACTCATGCAAAATCATTCATTATTCCTAATCGTCTGGCCAAGGAGATCATTGCCGATAAGGCAGAACTGGTGCCCGATTATAAAGTTCAGCTCTTCCGGAAATACGGGGAAGAGCTCGGACTTGATCTGAAGGAATACCTGTAGAGGTTTCTCTCTACGGTTGATCTAACCGATGCTTCCCATCTGAAGCCACATTTTCGACCGTCCAGGTGATGGCTTCCTCGAAAGGATGCCGCCGAACTTCACAATCCTGAACCTGACATAAGCGGCACGAGAATTCCATGCAGTAATCGGTGTGAATAAAGATCTCGATGCGATCTCCGAATTTTTGTGTGATCAGTACCTCGATACGATTCAATTCGGTATGGGCTTCTTTCACGGTTAAATACCAGGGTAACGTAAGGTGGCAATCTACATGGAGAATCCGCCCATATTTGATGATCCGCAGATTATGAAGGTCTATCCACTTAGGGTCTCTGTTTTCCTGAAGATATTCGATCATCTCCTGCAACAGATCATCATCAGACTCATCCATGATCCCTGCAACAGCCTTTCTGAGAATACCTATTCCTGTTTTCAAGATGATCAATGCAAAAATGATCGCGACTGCACCGTCAAGCCATAGCATTTCCGTAATACGAATAAGGATCAATCCTGCTATGATCCCAATAGTGGTATAGGTATCTGTTTGGAGGTGTTTTCCACTCGCCTCCAACGCCGGTGACTCATTCTTCTTTCCTGTTTGCCAGGCCCACCAGCCAAAACCATAATTGATCACTGCAGATATCGCGATAAGAAAGATCCCAAGATCAAGCTTTTGTAATGGTACGGGATCAATAAAACTCTGAACAGCCTCAGCTACGATAAAGAGCCCGGCAACAGTGATCAGCGTTCCCTCAATTCCCGCAGATATAAATTCAACTTTTCCATGACCATAAGGATGATTGGAGTCCTTGGGTTTTGCTGAAAGGATCAGACTATATAATCCAATGAAACCGGAGATCACATTCACGATACTTTCCAATCCGTCTGTCAATACCGCAATCGAACCGGTATAATACCACGCAACCATTTTGATGACAAAAAGAATAACGGCGACAGCCACAATAAACTTCTGTACCCTGACATTCTCCTTCCCTTTTGTCATCCGCTTACCCAATTAAAACTTCAATGTTCATTTCTCATTCTCCGAACATTGTTTCATAATCCCGAATTGATGCCTCGATAACTTTGTAGGCGTGTTGCTCATCAAAAATACCTTCTACATACACATCATTCATGTCTTTCCCCGGAATGAGTTTATACGTACTGAAATAATGCCGAAGCCGCTCTAATAATACGGGTGGCAGATCATTTACGCTTTCGATGTCTTTGTAATACGTATCATTGTCTAACACCGAAATAATCTTGTCATCCGCCTCTCCATGATCAACCATATGTAAACCGCCGATTACTCTCGCGCTCAGAATCACTTCATTTCGGTCGATGGGGCGCTCACTTAATACGCAAATATCCAGCGGATCTGCATCCCCTTTCACATCCTGATTCGAAAGTTCGCCGACTCTATCTCCGCAATAGGTTCTTGGAATAAATCCATACAGTGAGGGAGGCAACGAAGAACTACGCTGTGGCCGATCTACCCGCATGTAACCCGTCTTTTTATCCACCTCATATTTGATGGTATCAAAGGGAGTGAGCTCGATAAAAGCATTTACTTTTTTGGGTTGATCCGGGCCGACTTCGAGTCCGTGCCAGGGATGCGGTCTCCATCGAAAGAATGGATTGGGAAAGTTTGCCATGATGTGAAGGAATGAAATTGAAGTTCAATACCAAGGTAAAGTTAATGACATAAATTTGCCTGCAAGAAAGGTGCTTAATTAAAAAACCCCGACCGGTTACTTACCAATCAGGGTTTATTCTGTTTTCCATCTAAATTTGTTATTGGTGTATTGGTTATTCGTTAATGGTAACTGCTTTCTCCATTAACGAATTCACCAATAACAATTAACTACAACCGGTGGTAGATCCACAGGTGATGCACTTCATGCAGGTGCCGTTTCTCACCATGGTCATGCTGCCGCATTCGGGGCAGGCTTCGCCGGTATAGCCCATTTGCTTGGCTTTGTCGTAGTCACTTTCGTAACTGTCGGATGCTTTCACAACCGACTCCTGTACAGTCCGGGATTCAGCTGCAGTCTGTGATGTATCTGCCATTGATGGTGCCGATTCGGGATTGGGCTCCGGGGTACGTGCAGTAGTGCTTCGGGCATCGGTATTAAACTCAGCACTGTCCACTTCGGGATTTGCATCTGCCGTTGGCCGTAAATTGCGAGACTCAATCTCCTCAGCCGGTACGTGGGCCAGGTCTTCTCTGCCAAGGTAGGTAACCGCCAACTCACGGAAGATGTAATCAATAACTGAAGTACTCATCTTCACGTGTGGGTTTCCGTTTACCATACCGCTTGGCTCGAACTTGGTAAATACAAAGGCATCCACGAATTCTTCCAGAGGCACACCATGTTGCAATCCAAGAGAAATGGAGATCGCAAAGCAGTTCAGCAAGCTTCGGAAAGCGGCACCTTCGCGATGCATATCTATAAAGATCTCACCAAGCTGACCGTTTTCGTATTCTCCTGTTCTGAGATATACACTTTGTCCGCCGATCTTCACTTTCTGCGTGTAACCTTCGCGACGGAATGGCAGCCGCTGCCGGCGTGCCACATATTTGTGAATGATACGCTCAGCCACTTCAAGCACTTTATCTTGTGCCATCGTAGTTTCAGCATCAACAGGTGAATCCTCTTCTTCATCGATCTCTTCGAGTATATCAGCCATACTATTGAGAGGCTGACTCAATTTCGAACCATCACGATACAGTGCATTCGCTTTCAGCATCATCTCCCATGAATCCATGTACGCATCTTTCATGTCTTCGATAGTGGCTTCGTTTGGAAGGTTGATAGTTTTCGAGATCGCGCCGGAAAGGAAAGGCTGTGCTGCTGCCATCATACGAATGTGGCCTTTTGCAGAAATGAATCGGGTTCCGATCCTTCCGCAACGGTTCGCACAATCAAATACCGCATAATCTTCTTCTTTCAGATGCGGAGCACCTTCAACGGTCATCGTACCACAAACATAATCGTTGGCTTCCTGGATCTGTTCGTTGCTGAACCCTAAGTGGCGCAGCATGTTGAAGTTCATATTATTGAGCTGCTCATCAGAGATCTCAAGAACATTTTTGCAGAAATCTTCACCGAGCGTCCACTGATTGAAAGCGAACTTGATGTCAAAGCTTCCCGGAAGCGCCTCGTTGATGGCATCCAGTTTTTCTTTGGTGAATCCTTTCTCCATCAGGCTTTCTGTGCTGATGTGCGGACATCCTTCCAAAGAACCGGAACCTTTTGCGTAGTCGATGATCTCCTGAGATTCTTTCCCGGAATATCCAAGATTTTCCAGCGCTTTTGGCACGGCTTGGTTAATGATCTTGAAGTATCCGCCTCCGGCCAGCTTCTTGAATTTCACCAGCGCAAAATCAGGCTCAATACCGGTCGTATCACAATCCATTACCAAACCAATGGTTCCGGTTGGTGCAAGTACGGTAACCTGTGCATTTCGATATCCATGTTTTTCGCCAAGTTTCAATGCTTTATCAGAAGCTTTTTTGGCCGCTTTCACCAAATAATCAGGACAGATAGAAGCATCGATTCCCATTGGCTTCACCGTTAACCCTTCATATTCCTCAGGATCAGCGTTGTAGGCTGCCCTTCGGTGATTGCGTATCACTTTGAGCATATGCTCTTTATTACGCTCGTAGCCATTGAATGGCCCTAATTCCTTCGCCATTTCAGCGGAAGCGGCATAAGAGGTCATGTGCATGGTTGCTGTTACAGCTCCTGCAACGGCAGCCCCCTCCTCACTGTCGTAAGGAAGTCCCTGTACCATCAGCGCAGCGCCGATATTGGCATAACCGAGACCAAGCGTGCGGAATTCATATGAAAGCTCTGCAATTTCTTTGGATGGGAACTGAGCCATTAATACAGCGATCTCGAGAACCACGGTCCACATGCGGGAGGCGTATTCCAGCGACTCCATATCAAATTCCTTGTATTCGCCATCCCCTTTGAAATACTTCATCAGGTTCAGGGAAGCAAGGTTACAGGCAGTGTTATCGAGGAACATGTATTCTGAACAAGGGTTACTTGCTTTGATCGGGCCATCTTCGGGGCAGGTGTGCCATTCGTTGATGGTGTCATGATACTGCGTTCCGGGATCGGCGCATGACCAGGCAGCATATGCAATGTCATCCCAAAGCTCACGGGCTTTCAGGGTTTTCATTGGTTTTGGATCACGACCTTCTTCCTCGGCATCTTCCAATTCAACGCGTCCATATAGATGCCAGTCCGAATCTTCCTTCACGGCTTTCATGAATGAGTTTGGCACGCGAACGGAGTTGTTGGAATTTTGTCCGCTTACGGTTGAGTAAGCTTCGGAATTCCAGTCGGTGTCGTAAGTATCAAATTCAAGATCAGTAAATCCCTGAGCAGCAAGCTGGATCACACGTTCTATATAGTTTAGTGGAACCTGATTTCGTTTCGCTTTGCGGATCTCATCAGCAAGCGCTTTGTTTTTCAAGGGATCGCGGCTCATGGCTCCGTTAAAGGTACGGCCTTCAATTTCTACCGGAGTATGGCAAAGCTTGATGATGTTCTTCAAATGCTTTTGAACACTTTTGGAACCGGCAACGAGAGCTGCCACTTTCTGTTCTTCACGAACTTTCCAGTTGATATATTCTTCAATGTCAGGGTGATCCAGATCAAGCGTTACCATCTTGGCGGCACGACGTGTAGTTCCACCTGACTTAATAGCACCGGCCGCGCGGTCACCGATCTTAAGGAAACTCATTAAACCTGAACTTCTTCCGCCGCCGCTTAACGGTTCTTCCGCTCCGCGAATTTGAGAAAAGTTACTTCCTGTTCCTGATCCGTATTTAAAGAGACGCGCCTCACGAACCCATAGGTCCATAATCCCGCCTTCATTCACAAGATCATCATCTACACTCTGAATAAAGCAGGCGTGTGGCTGAGGATGGGTATAAGCATCTTCAGATCGTTTGAGCTCGCCGGTTTTTCCATCTACATAATAATGCCCCTGAGCAGGACCATTAATTCCATACGCCCAATGAAGTCCGGTATTGAACCACTGTGGACTGTTGGGTGCGGCCATTTGATTGGCCAGCATAAATGCTAACTCATCATAGAAAACCTTTGCATCTTCCTCGCTGTCAAAATAGTCATGCTTCCACCCCCAATAAGTCCAACAACCCGCCAATCGATGAAAAACTTGTTTACTGTCGATCTCGTGTGTAAAGCGGTCCTCTTCGGGAACATCCTTAAGCGCTTTTTCATCCGCTTCCGAACGCTGTAACCATTTTGGAACTCCTTTTTCTTTGACCTTTTTCAGCTTTGCAGGCACTCCGGCTTTACGGAAATATTTTTGGGCAATAACATCAGTGGAAACCTGACTCCAGCTTTCGGGTACTACCACATTTTCCATATGGAACACCTGGGAGCCGTCAGGATTTTTTATCTCAGAGGTTCTTGTTGCAAATTCTATATTTTCAAATGGGGTTTTCCAGTCCGTCTTGGTGTAGAAGCGAGTAAATTTCATTGGCGTACTTCGTTAGCTTAATATTACTATTTTACCTTCGTAGATGAGATATAATTCAAACAATTCCCGATAGGTTATCTCCTTAAGAAGTACGAACTAATATAGACGAGAGAGCAACACACAGCAAGAAAAAAATCGATTACTTTTCCACAAAATTGAGTACTTATCCACATTATAATTTTGAGATTTTATAAAGTATATAAAAATTATAATTATTATTGAATATAACATTATATAATAAATTGATTAAAAACTACAGATCAAAAAAAAGCCCCTTATTTTGAATAAGAGGCTTTTTGCTGTATAAAACTGCTGTCTAAAAGACTAAAGTTATCCACACTGCTAAAACAGCATAAATTTTAAAAAGAGTATTATCTATTAATAATTACTCTTATTAAAAGTATTTTTTTGTATTGATATTTAACTAAGTATAGTAAAATATAACGGACAGCATATATTATTAATTAACGTGAATTTGATATAATTATCCTTGTTAAAGCCTTAGAGTTACAGTCTGATGACTCCAAGTCCATCTGACCGATTGTTTGATTTAAGTACCCAACCTTGTTCTTCTCTACTTTAACAACTTCTGGGGTCTAATCCATCCATCAGACGGGTATCCGTCAGATGGATCTCATAGCTATTTTAGAATTCTTTTAGAAGCATTCTTTATCTCAGACTCACGTTAAATACTTTCATTATTTGACGTTTCCCAAAGGATCAATATGAAAACTTCAGCCCGCCTTTAAAGTATGTCCCTCGAGTATTGAAGCCATAAACCTCTGTATATTCTGAATTCAAAATATTGTTTACAGAAGCAAATATTGTCAGCTTTTCATTGAGAAAATTGTACCGGACCCGGGTGTCCAAAAGCACATAGCTGCCTAACTCCACTTCATCATTAGTGAACGTCTGGGAATTAAAGAACAGGTCATTTCTTTGCCCTACAAACTTTCCGCTTAACCCGGCTTGCAAATTTTCACCGAATCGCTGATTTATTGAACTTCCAACCTGATGATCGGGGCGGCGGATCAAATTATCCGTTTCCTCACCATCCTGAGTAATGGCGCCATCCAGATAATTATAGAACAGTTTAACCTGTGTTGTTGGGAACTGATACTCCGCTGATACTTCCAGCCCTGAATCATTCTGCTCATTAATGTTGATGTAGCCCAGACTTCCATCATAAGAGATCAGGTCTTCGATATCCCGCCTGAAATAGATCACGCTTGCACTCAGTCTTGAATCGGCAGAATGGAATTCTACTCCGGTATCAAAGGTCAGGCTTTTTTGCGGCTTGAGGTCAGTATTCGCACCAAAGGGGCCAAAAAGTTCGTTCAACGTTGGAGCCTTAAATCCTGAACTTAAGGAAGCCAAAAGTTTAACCTGCCCGTTGATGTTATAAACAGGAGCGATATTAAAGGTCCAGTTCCCTCCATACTCCGAGTGATTGTTGTATCGAAGTCCCAGTTCTCCATTCAACCCAAATCCGGATTCCAGATATGTAGTTACATAAGGACTGAGAATACTTGACCCTTCGTTAATATTATCCAACTCAAAATTCAGGTTTTGGATATTGAACCCGGCCAAAAAGCGGACTTTCGAAAATTTATTATAGGTAGCGTACAGATCGGAATTAAAGAGACTTGCTTTAGGATTGAACACTCCAAAGCTGTCCGTAAATTTACGCTCGGTATTTGTTAATGTAGCCGCTTCATGAATTTCGAGATCACCGGTTTTGTACTGCAGCCGGGCTCCGGTATTTAACAGATCGGCTTCATAGGTATTGGCTCCATCCGTAAATGCTCCATCATCATAATCTCCGTCATACCGGGAATAATTTATAAATGGAGTAATGCTCAACTGCTCAACAGGAGAAACCGATACTTGCGAAGTCAATGCAAAACGTTCAAATCCGTCTTTGTTAAAACCTGAGCTTCCATCCGGATCAGCTTCAGTGATCCCTTCCGTGAATTCGCGTGACAGATTTACGGAATAACCAACGATCCCGGCACTACCATTTGCCCCTAAAGACAAATCATTAGTATTGTAGGAACCATAAGCCGCTTTACCGTTCAGGTTGAAGCGACCATCCTTGGGTTTCTTTGTGATTACATTGATCACTCCGGCAATGGCATCGGAGCCATAGAGCGTACTCATACTTCCTTTCACGATCTCAATGCGCTCTACATTTTCAAGGGGCAGTAACCGAAGATCAAAAGCTCCTCCCACCCCTGATGGATCCGTAACCGGAAAACCATCGATAAGAACAAGTGTATATTGGGTAGCAGCTCCTCTTAGATATACCGACTTGTCTTTGCCGGGACTTGAAACCGCTCCATTAATCAATACTCCATTTTGTTCGTTCAACAGTTCTGAAAGGGAGGAACTTGAATAGCGTTCAATTTCCTCACTGTCAATAACCGTTACAGATTTTGTGGTTTCACGCTCAGTAGTTGGGGTCTTAGAAGCGGTAACAACCACTTCTCCAAGATCAAGGGTATCAGCAACCTGGGCAAAACCGGTTTCCGAAACCGCCAGGGATAGCATTATTATTAATATGGCAGGTAGATAGTTCATGTAGCTTTATTTTAAAGTTTTTGAATGTAATTAGGCGGGTAAAACTTATCAGTCCCAATTAGATACAGTGATTTCAGGCTAATTTTACGCCTATGAAATTCCTGTAAGGTTTGGGAACAAAAAGCATAATTGTTGTTCTGCACATCCTTTTACCCGAAAGAGGTGCAACGGTTAAATGATGGCAGGTCTCCTGGCTTTCCGTTGGCAGCGCCTTCCCGTCTCATAATTTGAAACAGTGGCAAAGGTGAGGCTGCAAGTGATCCACCAACCGGCGGATTCGGATTACAGTTGCGGGAACAGCTCTCGTATCTCACGAGATTCCCTTTTAACTCCGGGCGACTTTACGTCTGCCCGAGACCATCATTAATTCGGCCTAAAAGTAAACACATTATGGAATAATTCAAATGAAGAATTATAATTCTTCAATCTGCTTCACATGCAATCTATATCGTTTTGATCAAGTCCTAAGTTTTCAATAGTGGGAACAAGAACTTCAATTGCAAACAGTGAACTTATTATTACATACGCATAAGAAAATGCCCACGAAATTTATCTGCTCATAAATATGCGCTCTCGACCTACTCAAGGTCTTTTCAACTATATAAGCAGATAAAAACATCTACTTATATATCAACCTGAGTTCGATTAAAAAGCAGGTTTATCATAGGCAAGCTGGTCATTTCGCGGCGAATGCCCGAAATCTACTTGTTGTTTACGTATCTATGATTGAATTACCGGCGATAATAAGATCCCTGCCTTCCCAGGGATGATTTTTTGGGCCTTTTTCAAACTATTAATAATCGAGCTCAGGTTCTAACAAATAATTTCATTTAATACATTGACTTACTGTCTGTTTCTGTTAATAATCCACTCTTGATAAACTAATTCTTTAATTAAGTTATTTTGGAAGGACTTCATGAAAAAGCTCAATAAAATCATACTCTTTACCGGAGGTATTACCCTCGGATTTATTTTTGCATTCACGCTCATCCAGGATAAAGATGCTCCCATTACATCGGAGATGATCCAGAATGCAGCCTCTGTTATTGGGTTAGAGTTTACACAAACCGAGCGGGACACCATGATCTCGTCACTTGAAAACACCCGAAACCGTTTACAGGCTATCCGGGATCTGCAGCTCAAAAATTCAACCCCTCCTGCTCTTAACTTCAATCCTATCCCTGTCGGCAAACGCTTTAATTTCCAACAAGATGCTCAGGTCTGGAACCTTCCGGTAAATGTTGAGCTTCCGGAAAACAGGCATGAATTAGCATTTTACACTATCGGTGAGTTGGCCTCACTTATTAAGGATCAAAAGATCTCATCCGTTGAACTCACTGAATTCTTTTTAGACAGAATTGAAAAACATGATGAGAAACTGGAGGCGATCATCACCGTTACCAGGGAACGAGCCCTTGAGCAAGCTGAACAAATGGATGTTGAACTTGCGAATGGCATCTATCGCGGACCGCTGCATGGAATTCCCTATGGCGCTAAAGATCTGTTAGCTGTTGAAGGCTATAAAACTACCTGGGGAGCGGCTCCGTATAAAGATCAGGAAATCGCCGAAACCGCAACAGTGATCCAAAAACTGGATGAAGCCGGAGCTGTTTTGATCGCCAAGACTACTTTGGGCGCACTCGCTTATGGAGATATCTGGTTTGGAGGAAGAACGAATAATCCCTGGAATATTGAGCAAGGATCAAGCGGTTCTTCCGCAGGCTCATCAGCCGGAACAGCAGCAGGGCTTTTCCCCTTCGCCATTGGCACGGAAACCCTGGGTTCTATTGTCTCACCTTCCACCCGAAACGGCACTACCGGGCTTAGACCTACCTACGGGCGGGTAAGCCGAACGGGAGCTATGGCTCTGAGCTGGAGCATGGACAAGATCGGGCCTATCACCCGGAGCGTAGAAGATGCCGCTATTGTATTCAATGCCATTTATGGCGGTGATGGGAAAGACCAGACGATTGTGAATTTACCCTTCAACTATAAGTCAGACCTTGATATTACCACCCTTAAGGTCGGTTATCTGGAATCCGCATTTGAACAGGATTACCGGAATAAAGGACGGGACAGCTTGGTTCTTGAGACAATGAGAAAGTTGGGTGTTGAATTGATTCCCATCGAGCTTCCGGATTTTAATGCAGGACCTTTACGATTGATCCTGACTGCGGAGGGAGCTGCTGCGTTCGATCAGCTAACTCTTACCGACCAGGATGATCTGATGGAGTGGCAATCGCCAAGTGCGTGGCCGAATACCTTTCGCGCCGCACATTTCATTCCTGCTACGGAATATATCAATGCCAATCGTGCCCGTTATGAGCTGATCCAGAAGATGGATTCGGTGATGCAGAAAGTGGATGTGTACCTCTCTCCTTCTTTTGTCGGGGGAAATTTGCTGGTAACAAATCTTACCGGGCACCCAAGTGTGGTTCTTCCCAATGGCTTTACCGATGATGGAAATCCAACGAGCATCACTTTTGTGGCAGATCTGTTCAATGAAGCAGCTTTACTTGCTGTTGCCAGGGCTTATCAGAAAGTTACGGAGCATCACCAAAAACATCCTCCATTATTTTTGGATTAATGAAACATGAAGCTGAACGATCGTTACAACCGATTGTGGTTTAGGTCTGTAGATAAATTTGAGTCGGATGAATTTGAACCTGATATAAAAATTGACGACCCAAACGATGACCGGTATGGGCTCACCTTATTAATTCGGCCTTCATTAAAGATCAGGAAAAAGATCAATGATGTCTTACAGAAATTGAGACCCTATGCTCCCGATCAATATTATTACCCTGTCTCAGATATGCATATAACCGTTCTTTCCATCATTTCATGTCAACCCGGATTTGAACTTGATCAAATCAATACTGAGGAATATCTCTCCATTATTCGATCTGCTGTTGGAAAATGTGCTCCCTTCAAGATAGAAGTCAAAGGTATTTCGGCTTCCCCTTCTGCGATCATGATCTGCGGATATCCGGAAGCAAATGCTTTGAATATGTTTCGTGAGCATATCAGGCACGGGTTCAAAAATTCATCCCTCTACCACACCATTGATAAACGCTACGCATTGGAAACTGCTCATATAACCGTTTTTCGATTTCGTGAAACGCTCTCAAAACCTCAACTTTTTACAGGGGCTTTAAAAGAGATAAAAGAAACTTCCTTTGGAACTGATACCGTCCAGGAATTGGAGCTTGTCGGGAATGATTGGTATCAAAGAAAACGGAATGTAAAACTGATCAAAACATTCTGGATCTGAGCTTTTAATTTTCATTTTTCATTTTAACTGTTTAAGCATAAACCTTTGTCAATGAAACCGGTCGTTTATATTTTGGTCTTCATTGATCTTTAAATTCAAGGACATGACAAAAGAATATAAAATACCGGGCCAAACACGCATTGGCCACGTTCACCTGAAAGTTTCTGATCTTCAACGCTCCCTCAGTTTTTACTGCGAATTACTGGGATTTGAATTGATCACCACTTATGGAGATCAGGCTGCTTTTATTTCTGCGGGTGGATATCACCACCATATTGGATTAAACACATGGCAAAGTAAAGGCGCACCTCCTGCTCCAAAACGAAGTGCCGGTTTGTTCCACACCGCTATCCTTTATCCCACCCGAAAAGACCTTGCAGCAATTCTTCAGCGGCTCTTAGCTGCCGAATATCCGATTTCCGGAGCTTCTGATCATGGCGTTTCCGAAGCCATCTATTTGGATGATCCCGATGAAAATGGTGTTGAATTATATCGCGACCGCCCCGAAAGCGAGTGGCCGCGAACTGACGATGGGAGCATTGAAATGTTTACACGTTCTTTGGATGTTGAGGGTCTTTTGAATGAGTTGAAATGATTCTCTGGAATCTTATAATTTTTTACTACATATTTCTATAAGTACATTCATTTAATAATAAAAAAGTCAAGTGACTCTAAGGCTCTTCTTTATTTTGATACTGCTTTTTAGCTGTTCTTCAGTTAATGCCCAGATTATTTCTGATAGCACTTCAAACTTTTATGTAGCAGGTAGTGTCGGTCAGGCTCAGCATAATCTTCAAAATGATCTCGGTACTTATGGCAGAAGTCAAACTTTACCAAGGTTTAATTTTGAAGTGGGCTATGCCTTAAATAGCAGGACTTTTGACAAGTTATATTTCGCACCATCTTTGGGAATATCTTTTCAGCAGATGTCACTTAAACCTCTTTCACAAGCAGAGGAAGAATACAATGATAAGCTTGAGCTGGGATATATCCACCTAAATTGGCTTTTCCATATTGGAGGGAAGTCATTTACGATTTTTGGAGGGCCATCTTTACGTATTCCCTTCCATTCTAAGTTTGAGATCCTAAGCAAAACTTCTGACGGCTCTTTTAAATGGATACGCGTTGATAATGAGATTAGTGAAAGCCACACAAGGTTTGCCCTCAAAACAGGAATGAAAATAAAAGTTAAAGCTATACAATTAGGCGCTGTTTTCAGCACCTCTCATAAATCTACTTTCAATCCTGGTAAAAATTATAACCCCTATAACATTGACGAACTTACATTTAACACTTTTGAACTAATTCTATATCTACCTTTAAGATTATGACATTTAGATTCCTATCCTTATTGATCTTCTTATTTATTCTCCTGTCTGACCCTGATGGCGGAACATGCCAAAGATGTTCATCTTATCTTGAGGAAATAGGTGTGCTTCCTGATACAACGTTAGCTATTGATGAAATTTGGAAGATAGATATTGAGAATGAATTAGTCGTTAGCTATGGTGAGTGTGATGGCAACGGATATGTTTCCGATGCTCCTGAAATTAACTTCTATCAATCAAAAAATATCCTTTCAATTACCAAAGCACGAGACTCATTGTTTATTGAAGGAATAGAGCCGGGAACTACTACTCTTACGTTAGTATCCGGAAGTGAAGGTAGTGTAGATCCTGAAATTTGGACACAAAGTATTTTGCTAAACGTTGAATGAATTTGAATTTCCCTTAATTTATTTACTGTATCATAACTTACGTGCTACTATCTTTAGGATTCACTTCAATCTAAAATTTCTACCATGACCAAGTTTATTACTTTTCTATCAATTTTCATTTTTGGATTTACATCAACTGCTTCTGATAACGTTCGCTGGGGACAAATTGGTCACCGTACCACGGGAGATGTAGCCGGGCACTATCTCACCGAAAAAGCGGCGAATGAAGTGAAGCGGGTTTTAGGGAATGAGTCTTTGGCACAAGTAAGTACCTGGATGGATGAAGTTCGCTCTGACGGCGCTTATGATTATATGGCCCCTTGGCACTATGTAACCATACCCGCAGGCGAAACCTATGAGACAGCCGAAAAGAATGAAGACGGAGATATCATTTGGGCCATCGATAAAGTGGTTTTTGAATTGAAAGAGGGCGGACTTACTCCAAAACAGGAAGCCGAGAATTTAAAGGTACTGGTTCATTTAGTGGGCGATCTGCACCAGCCGCTTCATGTGGGTAACGGAACCGACCGCGGAGGTAACGATGTGAGACTTCAATGGTTTTGGAACAACTCCAATCTCCACCGCGTGTGGGACAGCGAGATGATAGACGACAAGCAACTGAGCTTTACCGAACTTACTGATTTCATCAATCACCCAACTGATACACAGATCAAAGAATGGCAAAGCACTTCTGTTCTGGATTGGGCGTATGAATCACAAGATTTGTTACCCCAGGTATATGACATGCCCGAAGACAAAGAACTTAGCTACGAATATGCTTACAAAAACTGGGATACTGTGGAGATGCGTTTACTGAAAGCCGGAGTCCGCATGGCCGGCTTGATCAACGAGATCTATGACAATTAACAATTAACGAGTATTAGTTACATGATGAAGTAAGCCATGGAAGCACTTTCCGTCAGGCTTACTTTATCACATATTTACTTCTTACACACAAATAAAGTTTGGGATTGGGAAGAATAAAGGGGAACTTAGGAGTGCAAATTAATTAAAGGCAACATCGGTATTTTTCATTTAGTACAGTATTAGTTTCCCTTCTCTGGTTTGTTTAACTAACATTTAATTTTCGCAGCCGATTTTAGAAATGAAATATGCTCATTTTTTAAGCATATAGTACACTGTGCCTGCGAACAACACTTATATATATTTATATTATGGAATACGGTAAAGTAAAATGGTTCGATACTCAAAAAGGTTTTGGGTTTATCCAACCTGATAATGGTGAAAAAGACATCTTTGTTCACCGAAACAACATTGAGAACCTCGGATTTAACGAAGGCATCAATGATGGCGAAGAAGTAGAATTTTCTGTAGAAGAAACTGACAAAGGCCTTAGCGCTACTGAAGTTTACATTCTCGAATAATTCCTTCCTTCGAAGAAATTAGAGCCCCGGGCATTAAGCTGTCCGGGGCTTTTTTTATGGCTTTATGTTTCCTCAAAATTATACTTGCATAAAAAAAAGGCCATCATAATGACGGCCCCTTTGATCTAATACTATTTTTAACGTGAATTTTAAAAGGCTATGAGATCCATCTGATGGATGAAACAGGCTGGAGTGATTTAATTGGTAAAAAGTACTTTTGAACTTAGGTACCCAAATCAAACAAACGGTCAGATAGACTTGGAGCCATCAGACCGTGACTCAAAGGCTTTACGAGGATAATTATCTCGAACTCACGTTATTTTTAGGATCAGTACTTAGCCGGCATTCCTTCTTCGGGGATGGAATTTCGGATGAATTCCCTGATATCCTCATTGGAAGCAGCCAGATCTTCCGCACGCAAATACATCATATGCCCGGAACGATATCCTTTAAATGACATGCGATCTTTCAGCTTACCACTTGGATCGGTGTGCCACATGGTGTATTTGGCATCAAAGTAGTTGGTACCGCCATCGTAATATCCCGACTGAGTCATTACATGCAAAAACGGATTTTCAGCCATAGCAGATCTCAAGTTCTCACCGGTATTATTACCACTCCGATCCCAAGGATGGACGGGGCCAAACGTCCAGTATTGGAGATCGGTTTCATACCCCAACTCATCCCTTAAATAGTGATTGATGGCCGGTGTAAATGCATGATTCCAGGCTGTAAGTGCGGGATCAAAATCATATCGTTCGCCACCATTCTCCCGATCAATTCCGCGATATCTTGAATCAAGACGCCCAACAGTTAAACCTTCATCCCGGAGTAATTCTTTCCAAAAGAATCCGGTTGAAATACTTAGATTTCGATCCAGAATTGCTTGTTTGGAAATACCGGAATACAAGGACACTTTCTCGGCAATTTCATCGCGTTCTTCATCATTTATAAATCCGCCTTTTGCCAGTGCCGGTATGTATTCATTGATGGTAAATTCTTCTATTTCAGGGAGGATGTTATCCAGATCTTGCTGCTGAAGGCTATTATCTAAAGCGTTGTGATACCAGGCAGTTGCTGCAAAATATGGCAGCGGTGTAGCATCCCCAACAGGACCGTCTCGCTCTATTCCTAACCCGGTCGGTGAAACCAATATCACCCCGTTCAAATACATCCAGTGGGAAGATTGAAGGCAGTTTGCTAAACCTGAAACGCGAGTTGTTCCATAGCTTTCACCGATCAAATATTTAGGTGAGGGCCAGCGATCCTGTCGGGAAACGAAGGTATCGATCCATCCGGCAAGATAATCTACATCGGCATTTACCCCAAAGAACATAGAGCGATCGGCCTCCTCATCCAGAATTCTGGAAAAGGCAACGTTCACCGGATTTACAAATACAATATCCGCAACATCTAAAATCGAGTGAGGATTATCTTCAACCCCGTATGGCTGAGTTGGAAACCCTTCATCATCAATTTTGAGCTGTTTAGGTCCGGTATAGCCGATGTGCATCCAAACAGAAGCAGAGCCTGGTCCCCCGTTAAAAGAAATAACAAGTGGTCTTCGTGTTTTATCGTTAACATCAGACCGTTCATAATAGGTATAAAAAAGTGAAGCAACGGCTTTGCCATCTTCATTCCAAACCGGTTGATTCCCTACCGTTGTTGTATAGCGAACACGCTCCCCTTTAATGGTTACCTGATGTTCAGTCGTATTACTCCAATCAATTTTTGAAGTTCGTTCACTGGATTCCTGCGCCATTACTGAAACTGAAAACAGCATAAGTGCTGCCAGAAGTAAAGGCTTTCGCATCTTTATAAGCATAGGTATAAATGGTTAATTATGATTTGACGATTTCATAGTTAGTGAATAATGATGTCAAATTATAGTCAAAAACAGTAAAACCTCTTACCTAATCAGCTATCCGGTATAAGTTGATTGTCTATTCTAAACCTGAAATTTTTAACCGTTGAATCTCTTTCAACTTTTAAAAATATGCCACTCTCCTTTTTATACTGAAAATAATTCATCAGATCATTCATCGTAAGGTTAAAGACGTGCCTTCCGTTTACTTTATTGATAACATCTCCTTCTTTAACACCTGCCAAAAATGCGGGGGAGCCTTCCCTTACATAAGCCACCACGTAGTATGGAAGGTCCGGAATAGGAGTGTAAACTTCGAGCCCGCTCGAATTGAAATAAAACTCATCATTGTAATTACTGTTCTTACGGAGATACAGTAACCCATTCTCATAGTGAAAGATCACTTTAAATCTGCGTAAGACATCCCCCCCGATACTTCCTTTTCTATCTTCAATCCTTAGAACTCTTCGGACGGAATGGCTATCGGGAAATGCTATAACCGGTTTTTCAAGAATAAATTTTCCAACTTTCATTGATTGTACCATCCCAATCTTTCCGGTTACTTTTCCACTTAAACCGGTACCGATGATCGAATTTATAGTAACATCAGGTACTTTTATGTTTTCATCTTTGGACTCATACAACGAAAATGAGTTGCTCGCTCCGGTATCAAGAAGCAGCCGAAGAGGTGTAAATGGATCTCCATTTTTATGCTTATAACCCACTTCAAGGTACGACTTATTATTTTGTACCGTCAGGGGAAGCGCATCCCATTTTCGGTGCTCAGGAAGCTTCCTGAATTTCTTTTGAAAAGCACTTGGTTCATAGATCCTAAGTAATTTCCGGCGATAATTGACTTCAACGGCAAAACTTTCGAAAAAATCGTGCCCTAAAATACCATTTATTTTGGTCCCCATGAATGTATCAAGCTGAAAAATGCCTTCCTTGAGTAATAAAACCTCTGCATTTAAAGCTAATATTCGGCTGCCTATCTTTATGGTATTGTCTAAAGACTGAAATGCTTCTATTGAATTTCCCTTTCCAAGACCGGCAAGCTGTACAATGTTAATATTATTTAAGTAAAGTTCTTCTTGGTACACTGAGGTTATAATATTTCCTCTCGCTCCCGAGTCCAGAATAAACTTCATTGGGGCTGCGTCATTTATGATAGCCTCAATTACAATAAGATTATTGATCAGTGTAAAAGGTATGGTTACCCGACGATCATTATTTCTTGTAATCTCAAATACTTTTGAGGCCGGTTCCTGCGCATACAAGCTGCCCCAGCCTATTACCAATAATAATAGCAAAACCGGTATCCATACTTTTTTAAATGCTCTTAGCATCATCAACAGGGTTTAGCTTGAATATTAATGTTTGAGTAACGTTCGTAAATGCTGAAAAATTTGCACGTTTATTCGATACTTAATGGCTAATCTAAAATTAACAATCACTTTTTTGGTATTAATTATAGAAAAGCAGATATTAGGGGTGATGCAAAATGTATGGTAAGAATCAGTATTAGTATATTTAGTATAGTATTTGTTTCCCCTCTATAGTTTGTACAACTAACAATAAATTAGCAGCTGCATTTAATATTTCTGTTTAATTAAATTAATGGTAATAATCGCAGTTGCAATCAATACAAGACAACACAATTATGGAATACGGTAAAATTAAATGGTTTGATGCACAAAAAGGATTTGGATTCATCGAACCTGACAATGGTGGAAAAGATATTTTTGTACACCGCAATAACATCCAGAACCTTGGATTTGAAGAGGGGCTTGCTGATGGCGAAGAAGTAGAATACGACGTTGAAGAAACTCCCAAAGGCCTTAGTGCCGTTGAAGTTTCTCGAGTTGGCTAATTCTGGCCCATGAGAATTTAAAACCCCGCATGTACATCACATGTGGGGTTTTTTTATATCTGTGAATCTTATCCTACACCTGTTATGGCTTCCAAACCCTTCGATATTATTCTAATTGGTGCTACCGGTTTTACCGGTGAGCGCGCTGCTCATTACCTCAATGATCATGCTCCTGATGACTTGAATTGGGGGATAGCTGCTCGAAATTCTGATAAATTGTCTGCTGTAGCTGATAAGCTTATCCTCTCACCGGATCGTTGCTTTACCGTTGATACAACCAATAAAGAACAAGTTGAGGCGGTCGTTAAACTGACAAAAATCGTCATCACAACGGTTGGTCCATTCTCACTATACGGAGAAGAGGTAATAGCAGCTTGTGCCAAATTCGGTATCCATTACCTGGATATAACCGGAGAGGTTGGATTCATCAAAAAGATGAAAGACAGATACGGGGATCTTGCTGAAAAAAATGGAGCCAAATTTATCCCCTTTTCAGGCTTCGACAGTGTTCCGGCAGACCTTTCCGCTTTTATATTGGCCAGAGAATTTGACAAGCCTAAAAATTTGAGTATTAAAGCCTATTATAGTATAAGCGGTGGATTCAATGGCGGAACAATAGCGACCATGCTCAATAAATTTGAGACCGGTGAGTATAAAGAAATGAATAACCCCAGGCTTTTACTTGATCAAAGTGATCAGCTTATTCACCCTCCAAAGCAGGGGCAATTTTTTGGATATGACAAAAATATTAATCGATGGACTGCACCATTTATTATGGGAGCTATTAATTCAAAAGTAGTGTATAAGAGTGCTTCTATTATGCGGGAAATGGAAAAGCCTTATGCCAAAAGTATTTCATACAGCGAGCATTCTTCTTTGGGAAAATGGTACAACCCCCTCCCTTTTTTATTTATTGCATTAATGCTTTTTTCATTGACCATTTTTGGGCCTCATAAGTGGTTCAGAACGTTCCTAAAAAAGATCATGCCGGCTCCGGGAGAAGGTCCTTCTGAAGACCAGATCCAAAACGGATACTTCAAAATGAAAGCCATTGCAAACGATTCGGAAGGAAATCATGCGTCCCTTACCATGTCTTATCCCGGCGATCCAGGCAATAAATCAACGGTTTTCTTTTTGTGTGAATCAGCCTTATGCCTGGCTGAGTCTGAAGAGAATATTATCGAAACTAACGGTTTTTTGACCCCTGCATCTGCATTTGGGATGAAATTAGCCGTGAGATTACAGCAGCGCGGACTACAAGTAATGATAGATCCTGAATAATTTAAATACAATTATGTGTACTTTAAGCCTGCAATGATTAAATAAATTATCGAGGTTTCAGTGAGTGTACAGAAAGTCACATTCAACAATAAGATAGATAAAGAATTCAGCCGCACTGTTAAACGAAGAGTAAACCACTATTTTGAGAAGAGAAATTTATCACGGCATGCCAATGCTTCCATGGTGATAAAGACTATCACTCTTCTTGGCCTATATTTTGGAGCTTATGCGTTGATAATGACCGGGCAATTCTCTTTAGGCGTGATGTGGCTGCTGTGTATTGCCATGGGCATTGGAATGGCAGGTATCGGGTTTTCAATTGCCCATGATGCACTTCACGGAGCGTATTCTTCCAACAGCAAAGTGAACTACACACTGGGCCTCACCTTCGATCTGATGGGAGCAAACGGTTATATTTGGAAGATCACCCACAACATCATTCATCATACCTATACTAACATTCATGGGCATGATGAAGATCTTGAGGTAGCCGCATTCATTCGTTTATCTCCTCATTCTGAATATAAACCCGTTCACAGATTACAGCATATGCTGGCTTTCTTAGCTTATAGTTTTGCCACTTTCTTTTGGGTATTTGTAAAAGATTATTGGTACTTCTTTAAAAATCCTTTGGGACCTTATGAGAATAAAAATCATCCCACCAAGGAATGGATCACCCTCATTGTTACAAAAATTATCTATTACGGCTATACAATTGCACTTCCTCTCCTTTTTCTTGATATAACCTGGTATCACTGGCTGATCGGGTTTGTAAGCCTTCATCTTACCGCCGGTTTTATACTGGGAATTATATTTCAGCTTGCTCATGTAGTTGAGGAAACCATGCACCCCGAGCCAAATGAAAATAATATGATCGAAAACCACTGGGCCATCCATGAAATGATTACCACTAATAATTTTGCCCGCAACAATAAATTACTTTCCTGGTATGTTGGTGGGTTGAATTTTCAGATCGAACATCACTTGTTTCCTAAAGTTTGCAGCATCCATTATCCGGAGATCAGCTTTATTGTTGAAAAAACGGCCACTGAGTTCGGTATACCTTACAACCATCATAAAACATTTAGGGAAGCTGTAGGTTCACACTACCGAACGCTCAAGAATTTTGGAGATCCGGATTTCAACTGGCCGGTAACTGCATAGGTCTTTATTCTAATATTGAGGACCTCAAATATCCCTTTCTAATTCCATACATTCTGACGAGGAGCAATATTGTATGAGTTAGTAAATAAAATATGGATAGTAGTCCTTATAAACCTGAGTTCGATTAAAAGGTAGGTTCTATCATAGGCAAGATGGTCATTTCGCGGCGTATGCCCGAAATCTACTTTTTTTTGTGTATCTATGATTGAATTACCGGCAATAATAAGATCTCTGGCTTCGCAGGGATGACTTTTCAGGCATTTTTCAAGCTGTCAAAATCGAGCTCAGGTTGATATATACACGGCTTACACCCTTTATATAAATGGAAATGAGGTAGCTAAAAATGGAATAGTTGCAGAAACCCGAGAAGAGTAAACTCCTTTTTGGTTGCCAAAAACCATCAGAAGTGATTTACCTGAAAATGAACAACCTGTTATTATTACAATTACTGCTATCGTATTTTTAGAAGATCGCGAGAGGTGCCTGGAGACGGGTATGAATGATTTCCTTACAAAACCTGTGTTCATAGAAGAGATTAAAGATATGATAAACAAATGGTTCAACCAATTTTTACAGAGCTTTACCCTGTTGTATCATCTTTTTTCAAATAGGTTTAAAAAGGTTGCTTAAAATTGAACGGTAGTTTTAAAGAAACTCATTTAAAAATATGATCTACAACGCAAAGTTGTTGCTTTGTTTAATGATTTTTGGTCTTATGATCTCTGCATGTAATCGGCCTGCAGATATTTCTGAACAGAATGTAAGTCGTATTATCCAAACACTTAGTGCGGATCATATGAAAGGCCGCCATGCCCTGAAACCAGAGATTCACCTTGCCGCTGATTTTATTTCCAATGAATTCAGAGAAATTGGACTTTCTACACTACCAGATTTCTCAGATTACAAACAGACTTTCACCATCTATGCTGTAAAACCTTCCGAAACTTCTGTCCACATAAATGGGCAAAAACTGGACAACAAGTATTATTTCGGTCTTGCGATGACCCGGAGTCTCAATTGGGAAACCAAAGATGCAAACATCAAATACATTGCCAGTGAAGACAGTTATAAGGAAAAATTCAGACAACTTACTGACGATCAGGAATCTTCCGTAATTTTAGTTTCTAAGGAACACTCAAAATTGTTTCACAAATATCGGTCGTACTTCGCCCGATCAAATCGTTCTTTCGAATTGGACAAAACACCTCACGATGTTTTCATATTAACAGATGAATATGTACATAGTTTTAATATTGATTTAGAGTATGATGTCACAAACTATGAGCTATCAAATATTGCAGGAATGATCGAAGGCAATAAAAAAGATGAGATCGTTCTATTTTCTGCTCATTATGATCATATTGGCGTGATCTCCCCTGTTGATGAAGACTCAGTTGCAAATGGAGCCAATGATAATGCCTCCGGGGTAGCCGGAATCATAGAATTAGCCCGGTACTTTAAAAACCTACCTTCCCCACAGCGTACAATCTATTTTGTTGCTTTCACAGCGGAGGAAACCGGCGGATATGGCTCTACATACTTTTCAGATCAAATAGATCCTGAGAATTTCGTCGCTATGATGAATTTAGAAATGATAGGAAAACCGGCTGTTGAAGGACCAAACACAGCATGGATTACCGGTTTTGAATATTCCTCCTTAGGTAAAATACTAAAAGAAAGTGCCGCCGGTATAGATTTTGAGTTTTATCCTGATCCTTATCCAAGTCAAAATTTGTTTTTCAGGTCAGATAATGCTCCTTTTGTGCGACTTGGAATACCTGCGCACAGCATCAGTACAACCCCTCTTGACGTAGATCAGGATTACCATAAGGTCAGCGATGAATTTAATACCATTCATATACCGCATACTACAAATACCATAAAAGCGGTAGCAAATGCATCTGAAATGATCATCTCCGGGGAAAAAACCCCTACCCGCATTTCCATTGATTCTTTGAATTAGAGCTGTTTAGACTCTGCCTCACGCCCCGGTAATTATACCATACCATTGCTGAGTGATACTATGAATAGAAGCATGCCCCCATACCAAATCTTGACTCGGAATACCTATTACTTTTCTTCCCTTATAATAAGTTCTGAATAGCTTCAGTGCTTTTTTATCGTATTGTTGGTCATAAAGTGGTACTATTACCACTCCGTTGGCTATATAATAGCTTGCATAGCTTGCAGGTACATATTTAGTGTCATCTGTTATAATTCCTTCCATGCTAATTTTTGGCAATGGCAAGGTCTCAATGTGTAAGCTTCTTCCGTTCTTAAGCTTCACTGATCGTAAGATCTCCAGATTTTCCTGAAGGCGCTCATGGTTTATATCATCGGGATCTTCACATACCATTGTCACAACCGTGTCTTCGTTTAGCCACCGGGTGATATTATCTACATGACCGTCTGTAATATCTCCGGCCAATCCTTGTTTCAACCATATGATTTGATCTATTCCAAGGTACTCTTTAAGTATGTTTTCAATTTCACTTTGTGACAATTTAGGATTTCGATTCTCATTAAGCAGCACCGACTCTGTTGTTAGTAGTACCCCCGAACCATTTACCTCGATGGAACCTCCCTCAAGAATCATTCCCGGCTCTACCCGTTTTATATTGAATTTATTTGCAATAAAGGATGGCAATGTATTATCATTTTCCCACGGAGTATATTTTTCTCCCCATGCGTTATACTCCCAATCTGTGATTACATAGCTATCACCTTTTATTACAAACACCGGACCGCAATCCCTGGCCCAAACAGTATTTATTTTTTGCTGATGGATCACGATCCTGTCAAGTTCTACAGGCTTCAGGGAAAGCTTTTGCATTACCCGGTTTCGAACCTCCAGGTTTTCCACAAAAAGATGAACGGGCTCATAAAAATGCAGTTCCTCAATGATCCTGCAATAAACTTCTTCTACCCTTTCCAGCCGTTCTCCTGACCAAATTTCTTTATTTGAAGGCCAGTGCAACTGTGTTGCCGAGTGCCTGTGCCACTCCGCCGGCATCCTGAATTTAGATCCGCTATTCATTGTCATTCATAACCCCGGGATTTCCTGCCACCGTAGTTAGGATCAAACCAATGAAAATGTACTTTATTATCATGAGTTTATATTCGTTAGGTTGAGTTGTAAATTATGGAATGTATATGCTAAAAGTTTACGCTAAAAAAAGTGAATATTCCCGTTCTGTTTTTTAAGTAAAAGGGATGCTTTAAAGTAGAATGATGACCCCTTTCTACACTTGATATTCGTATTAAAATAGCCGAAGGGCTTTAAAATTAATCTTCAGGACAATGAGCAAAATTGATTGGAATGACATTGAACCTATTCTGGACCAAGTTCTGGATCTTCCAAAGGAAAAGCGGAAATCTTTAATTGAACAAAAATACAGTGGCCAAACAGAACTTAAAAAGCAGATCTTTGAATACCTCCATTCCATTACGGAATCGGAAGGTTGGCTTGAGGATTCCGATAATTATAAAGATGAATTACTGAATGGTTGCTCAGGTAGCAAATACGGAATGAATGGCAACCATTAGATTTCCATCTCCACAGGAATGACCCCAAGCATCCATTTTTATCCTTTTAACTTAGTTCTTATCTCGAACGAACGTTATTTAGGTAAAATGCTCGATCAACATAAGTATGAAAAGCACTTATATATTTTTCCATAAATGCCTTCAATTATTACCCAAACTTAGGATTATAGGTTAAAATTCATCAATCAAATGCTTACCTTCTTCACTCCTGAAAAAACAACCAAAAAGACAGCATGAGCGTAGATTACAAATCGCATCCGAAAAGTAAAACCGGACTTGGATACCTCGGTCTGGAGAAACACGAAAATGTATTTTGGAACCTCTCACCGGCTGAATTATACGAGCAAGCTATTATTCGCGGAGAGGCCATTCTCACCAAAGACCATGCATTGAGAGTTTTAACCGGCCAATATACCGGCCGCTCTCCAATGGACAAATTCATTGTAGATCAGCCCTCTATCCATGATGATATCGACTGGGGCGAGATCAACCAGCCTATTTCAGAAGAAGTATTCGATGATCTTTTTGATAAAACGATTACCTATCTAAAAGACAAAGATCTCTTTGTTAAGGATCTTTTTTGCGGCGCTGACGAGAACAACAGGCTTAATGTACGTGTAGTGAGTGAAGCTGCTTACCATGGATTGTTCTCGCATAATATGTTTATCAACCCCTCTTATGAAGAGCTCAAAGACCACGAACCTGAATTCACCGTATTGGCTGCTCCTCATTTGAAAGCCGATCCCAAAAAAGACGGGACCCGTACCAGCACATATATACTTTGCAATTTTGAGAAGAAGATCATTCTCATCGGCGGCACGCTTTATTCCGGAGAAGTGAAGAAAGGTATTTTTGGAGTAATGAATTACCTGCTGCCTAAAAAAGGCGTAATGGCCATGCATTGTTCTGCAAACCATGACGAAAATGGTAAAACGGCCGTCTTCTTTGGATTATCAGGAACCGGTAAAACCACGCTTTCTGCTGATCCGGAAAAAACACTGATCGGTGATGATGAGCACGGCTGGAGCGATGAAGGTACATTCAACTTTGAGGGCGGATGCTACGCAAAGACCATCAACCTTTCTCAGGAAAATGAACCGCTGATCTATGCTACAACTAAGATGCCCGGTACTATTTTGGAGAACGTAGTACTTGATCAAAACCGTGAACCTGATTTTGATGATGTGAGCCTGACACAAAACACCCGCTGCTCCTATCCGCTCGAGTTCATCCCCAATGCAAGTGAAACGGGTAAAGGCGGTCACCCTGAAAATATTATCTTTTTGACCGCAGATGCTTTTGGCGTACTGCCTCCTATTTCTAAATTGACTCCTGAACAGGCCATGTATCACTTCATCAGTGGATATACCGCCAAGGTTGCGGGCACTGAACGCGGGGTTACAGAGCCTCAGGCTACGTTCTCAGCTTGCTTTGGAGCACCATTCATGCCATTACACCCTACTGTTTATGCTGAACTGTTAGCAGAGAAGATCCGTAAGCATGGTTCTACTGTTTGGTTGGTCAACACAGGCTGGACCGGCGGAGAATATGGAACCGGACATCGCATGAAGCTTCCACATACGCGTCGTATGTTAAGCGAAGCCATTGCCGGTAATCTCGATAACGTCGAATTTGCAACCGATCCGGTATTTGGAGTGGAAGTACCAACACAACTTGATGGGGTACCGACTGAAGTACTGGTGCCGAGAAACACCTGGGCTGATAAAGAAGCTTATGACATAAAAGCTAAGAAACTGGCCGAGATGTTTATCAAAAACTTTGAGCAATTTTCAGATGAGGCAAGTGATGAACTGCTTGCTGCTGCTCCCAAAGTTTGATCTTAATTAGTAGTTAAAGCAAAAGCTCGTTTCTTAATTGAAATGAGCTTTTGTTGTTACCGTGAGTTTGGGATAAAAATATAATTTAAAGGATCCATCCGGCAGATTTCCCGTCTGATGAGTTATTTCTTTCAGTCTCTTAGCTCGAATATGACCGGTCAGGCAGACTTGAAGTCCGCAGGCCATAAACAGACACTACAAGCAACGGGTTTTTTTCTTATTCAGATTATCGTAGGTTTTATTCTTCCGCTAAGGCGTTCAGTTTTTCGAGATTATCCTGTACCCGAAGTGCTTCGATCGCTTCATCGATGCCGCCTTTCATAATGTTATCCAGATCATAAAGCGTAAGGTTGATACGATGATCGGTAAACCTGCCCTGAGGGAAATTATACGTACGGATCTTAGCGGAACGGTCCCCTGTTGAAACCTGACTTTTTCGCTCTGCAGCTCTTTCCTTCTGCTTCTGTTCCAGTTCAATGTCATACATCTTGGCCCGAAGCATCGTCATGGCCTTCTCTTTGTTCTGATGCTGTGAACGTTCTTCCTGACATTCAACTACAATCCCGGTGGGTTCGTGAGTCAGACGTATGGCAGAATCTGTTTTATTAACGTGCTGACCTCCTGCTCCACTCGCACGAAAGGTGTCAACCCGAATATCTGCAGGATTGACATGGATATCTACTTCTTCTACTTCGGGGAGAACAGCAACGGTCGCAGCTGAAGTATGAACGCGTCCCTGACTTTCGGTCTCGGGAACCCGCTGCACGCGATGGACTCCACTTTCATATTTCATTTTCCCAAACACCTCATCGCCTTCCAGCGAAAAGACGATCTCTTTGTACCCGCCTTTTTCGGAGTGATTGATACTCATGATGCTCATCTTCCAGCCCATCTTGTCCGCATAGCGGCGATACATCTCAAAAAGATCACCGGCAAAGATCGCAGCTTCATCGCCCCCGGTACCTGCCCTGACTTCCACAATGGCGTTCTTGGAATCTTCCGGGTCTTTCGGGATCAGCTTCATCTTGATGGCTTCTTCCAGCTCAGCTAATTCTGTTTTGATCTCCTTATTCTCGTCGCGTGCCATCTCAGTGATCTCGGCATCCTCATTCATTTCGATGAGTTCTTTATTGCCTTCCAGCCGGTTGGTGAAATCTTTCCAGGAATCATAATCCTCAACCAATTCCTCCAGATCGCTTCTCTCCTTGGTAAGCTCAGTATATTTGTCGGGATCGTCAAACACTGCCGGGTCACTCATAGCGGCATTTACTTCTTCGAACCTTGATTTAATTTGCTTTAGCTTTTCTTCAATATCCATATTTGGGGCTGATTTTTTTCGGTTCCGAAATTACGGAATTCGTTGGTGTATTGATAGAAGTAATGGAGAATTGACAGCATGTAAAATAGATCCATACTCATACATACAAAACTTAAAATATTCTTACTTTCAAAGAAAAAACAGTTATGCCCCGAACGTCTCTCCCCGCTACACTCAAACTTGGATTTTTAGGTGCCGGTCAGCTGGCACGGATGAGTGCCCTTGAGGCCTTTCGATTTGGAATCCAGGTCGCTGTTTTTTCCGACCGTACTGAGAATGAACCTGTTCAATTTATGACGCCTTATTCTACTTCCGGTTCTTTTGATTCGATAGATGACATGGTGGAATTTGCCAAGGGCTGTGATGTGATCACACTTGAAAATGAGTTCATCAGCTCCGACATCCTGAAAGAAGTACAAGAGAAAAGCAGAACCCCGATCTATCCTTCCCCCGAAAGCTTTGCGCTCATTGAAAACAAACTGATTGAAAAACAGACTTTTGAGGCAGCTGGAATTCCGGTCACTCCTTATAAATTGGTAAAGTGCGAAGGAGACATTCAGTCATTTGGCGAGGCATATGGCTGGCCATTTCTGCTTAAATCCTCCAAGGGCGGATATGACGGCTATGGCAATGAAACCGTAAAAGATTTGAAATCTGCCACAGAAGCTTTTGAAAAGCTTGGTGGAAATGACGGACGCGATATTGCGGCTGAAGCCTTTGTGAACTTTACCAATGAACTCGCTGTTCAGGTAGCCCGAAATGAAACCGGCACCGTGGTATATCCTTGTTGCGAAACAGTGCAGGAAGATCATATTTGTGTAGCTGTTCTTTCTCCCGCACCGGTTGAAGAACGATTTCAAAAAAGAGCACAGGAATTGGCGATTCAAGCCGCTGAAGCCATCGATGGAAAAGGCATTTTTGCTTTCGAGTTTTTCCTGACTAAGGAGGGCGAGGTTCTATTGAATGAATCTGCACCACGTCCACATAACTCTGGGCATTATACCATTGAAGGAGCAGTGACCTCCCAATTTGAGAATCATGTCCGTGCGGTACTTGGACTCCCGCTCGGTTCAACCCGACTGAATAAACCTGCCATTGCCATGATCAATCTGTTGGGAACTCACAAACGTCCTGCTGAAACCTGTCAAATCACTGAGGCTCTGAAAACCGAGCACGGGCATCTCCATGTGTATGGAAAGATCGACAGCAAAGTGGGACGGAAAATGGCACATTACACGTTACTTGGAGATAATCTGGAAGAAACCTATAAAATGGCGATGCATGTAACCCGTAAGATCGAGATTTGAAATTCTGAATTCTGAATTCTGAATTCTATATTTCCAACCAATATTCAAACTCAACCAATGACTGAAAAATGAGCACTCCTATCGTCGGCGTAGTAATGGGCAGCGACAGCGACTGGCCCACCATGAAAGAAGCAACTGAAATTTTAGATCACTTTGATGTGCCTTACGAAAAGCGGGTGGTTTCGGCTCACCGTACCCCGGATGTGATGGCGGACTACGGAAGAGAAGCTCGTAATCGTGGAATCAAAATTATTATAGCCGGAGCCGGTGGAGCTGCTCACCTTCCGGGGATGCTTGCCAGCTATACCACATTGCCTGTAATAGGTGTTCCTGTTAAAACCTCAGCTCTTGGCGGTGTGGACAGCCTCTACTCAATCGTTCAAATGCCCAATGGAGTTCCGGTCGCTACTGTTGCCATCGGTAAAGCCAGGAATGCAGGGTTATTGGCTGTTAGAATGCTTGGGATGAATGATGAGGAACTCGCTGCCAAGCTGGAATCTTATCACAAGGAAATGGCGGACGAGTCGATGAAGAAAACACAGAATTTGAAGTAGTCTCTTTAATTTTTGAACGGAAACATCAAAACCTTCTGGTTTCGGTTCATAAAATAAATTCCCTAAATCCTTTGTGGTAGCTTTAAAATAACGTACTTTTGCTTTTGGATTGACAATGGTGCTTAGACTACTGCATTTTTTCAGACTTTAGTTCTGGTTTTTCCTTGCTTTCCGATTTTAATTTTCAACCAGATTTAGACATTATGAACATTTATGTAGGAAACCTAAGTTATGGGGTTTCAGATGACCAACTAAGAGAAGTTTTTGAAGCTTACGGAGAAGTAAGTTCAGCAAAAGTAATAAGCGACAAATACTCAGGCCGTTCAAAAGGCTTTGGTTTTGTTGAAATGGACAACGATGCAGAAGCACAAGCTGCCATCGATCAACTGGATGGTGCTGAGATTGATGGCCGCGCTGTTAAAGTAAACGAAGCCAAGCCTCGTGAAGATCGTCCAAGAAATAACAAAGGCGGACGAAACTAACATTCATCGCCCTAAGAGCTTAAGCCTTTCTCAGTTTTGGGAAAGGCTTTTTTTTGTGTCTTTGATTTAACGTGAGTTGTATAATTATCCTCGTTAAAGCCTTTGAGTTACAGTCTGACGGCTTCAGGTCCATCTGATTGTTTGCTTGATTCGAGCAGCTAAGCTTGTTCACATCCCAATCCAACATACTGCGCCTGCGCCATCGATCAGCACATCCATCAGACGGGCAATCCCTCAGATGGATCTTGCAGCTATTTTAAAATTCTTTTAGACACATTATTTATCTCAAACTCACGTTAATTTGGATCATCTTTTATCTTATAAAACAAGTAACTTTTTTTCAATTTCTTAGTAAAAGACGTTCATAACCAACCATTAAATACACTTCAGGAGCACTATTATGATCATGACCACGACCAACAATTTGGATAAAAGAGAAGTCAGAAAATATCTTGGTATAGTAACCGGTGAGGCTATCCTTGGAGCAAATATATTCAGAGACTTTTTTGCGGGGATTCGGGACATTGTTGGCGGACGTTCCGGAGCTTATGAAAAAGAATTGCAGTCTGCACGTAAAATCGCTTTTGAAGAACTTGAATTGAAAGCCAATAGTGTAGGTGCAAATGCCGTTATTGGCATTGATCTCGACTATGAGACCATCGGAGCTAACGGCAGCATGCTCATGGTAACCGTCAGCGGCACGGCCATTCTGGCAGAATAATTCAGGATTTTATAATCCTTGCACCTTGCACCTTGCACCTTGCACCTTGCACCTTGCACCTTGCACCTTGCACCTAAATCAACCAAACATATCTTTCATTTTAGAAAAGAAATTCTTCTCGCTGCCGTCCGCATTTTTAGCATCGAAATTCTCTGAATTTTTGAATGATTTTATGGCCTCTTTTTCTTCGTCAGTAAGCTCTTCAGGTACATAAATATTCAACCGAACATACTGGTCACCTTCCCCTGAATTGTTCAATCCTTTGATACCGCGACCGCGCATTCTCAACATTTTGCCAGGTTGAGTTCCAGGATCGATCTTGAGCTTGGCTTTTCCTTTCAGGGTCGGAACCTGAACCTCGGTACCAAGAACAGCATCAGGAATACTCAAGGTCAAATTGTAATAAATATTATTTCCATCACGGTCGAAATGTTCGTGTTCTTTTTCCTCAATAAGTACAATCAAATCACCGGCTGAACCTCCACGTCGGCCGGCATTACCTTGTCCTCTTAGCGTTATATAATTGCCCGTAGAAACACCGGAGGGAATGTTCACCTTAATGGTTTCCTCTCCCTTGATTCGGCCTTCACCGCTACACTTCTTACACTTATTTTTGATAATACGGCCTTCTCCATTACAAGTCGGGCAAGTCTGTACATTCACCATCTGTCCCAGCATGGTTCTGGTTACCTGTCGGACTTCCCCCATTCCATTACAAGTAGAACAGGTCTCGAAATCGGAATTGGTTTCTGCGCCGGTTCCGTTACACTCGTCACATTTGATCTGCTTTTTGATCTTGAGTTTCTTTTCTGCGCCAAAAGCGATCTCTTCCAGAGTCAGCGCCATTCGAATCTTCATATCCGAACCGGGCTGCCCGGGTTCACGCCTTCCGCGGGAGCGACCTCGTCGGCCTCCTCCTCCAAAAGCTTCTTCTCCAAAGAATCCACTTCCAAAGATGTCACCAAACCGACTGAAGATATCCTCAAAGCCCATGTTGTCGAAATCAACTCCGGCTCCACCGCCGCCAAAGCCACCCTGACCGTTAACTCCGGCATGACCAAATTGATCATACTGAGCTTTTTTCTGAGGGTCTTTTAGAACTTCGTACGCTTCCGAGGCTTCCTTAAACTTCTTTTCGGCATCGGCATCTCCCTTATTTCTATCGGGATGAAACTTCATGGCCTTCTTTCGGTAGGCTTTCTTTATTTCAGCTTCTGAAGCATTTTTATCGACTCCAAGTATTTCGTAATAATCTCTTTTAGTTGACATAAGTATATTTTACTCGCTTACAATTACTTTGGCGTGACGAATAGTTCTGTTTCCAATTTTATAGCCGCTTTCCAAAACCTGGAGGACTACATCACTTCCTGTTTCGTCATCGGGAGCGGGTTGTTTCATCATGGCATCGTGCAGGTTTACATCAAAAGGGACACCGGTTTCATCAATGCGCTCCACACCATGCTTTTCGAGTACACTTTTGAACTTTTCTGCCACAAGGGATACACCTTCCAGAAAACTGTCCTCAATTTCGGATTCTTCCGCAGCCTTCAGTGTACGTAAAAGGTCATCAGCAATGGGCATAAAATCTTCCAATGCCCCTGCTTTTGCTTCTTCAAAAAGCTGAACCCGTTCTCGTTGAACTCGCTTTCGAACATTTTCCAATTCTGCGGCTTTTCGCAACAGGCTGTCTTTGGCTGAGGCTAACTCATTTTCAAGTTCTGCAATCTTCAAATCTTTTTCATCTTTTTCAGATTCTGTCTCCTCTTGTGCTTTTTCTGGTTCAGCAGATGGTTCTTTTTCAACAACTTCTTGAGTCTCAAGTTCTTTTTCTGAAATATTTTCTTTACTCATGTACTTTTCAGTTGGAATTTAAGCTTTACAATTTTCTTTATTTGCTATCCACAGAGCAAATAGTATGCCATCTGCCTTTCATGGTTTTGGGAATGTCAAAGTTACCCTAATTTGACATCAATTTTAGAAAATGGCATAAAAAAACCCTGCATTTGGTAGAAATACAGGGTTTCTAAGTTATTAATAAAATCAGATCAACTGCCGGCGCCTGCTTGCTGGCTTGCACAATCTCCTGCACAAGTCTGAACGCTTGGTAATTCAAGCACATCCACACGAGGCAAAGTCGCATTGAACTTACCTTCAATTACCTTTAAGAATTCATTAGCTAAAATTGCATTACCCCTTTGATTTGGGTGGATAGCGTCTGTAGAAAGAATGCCATTTGGGCTAAAGTCAGGTTGCAGATCAACACCACCTACACGTATTCCAGGTACACCGTCACTTATTCCAAATATATCTGCAAAAGCACCGGCAGGGTCATTCGTATTATATAAAACCAGTCTGCTTGAATAGTTATCAACTGCATCTGCAATGATACCATTAAAAGTTGCCCTTTTTGTTTCTATTTCTTGCTGTTCTTGGGGAATAAGTACCAATTCATCTCCTGCAGCGGATTGAGTTCCAACTCCCGTAGCAAAGGCAGTGGCCGCTGAAAGTATAACAAGGTCTGTAGATTCTGCCTGACGATAATTTGGTAAACCGAGTGCTGAAAGATCGGTCAATGTTTCATCTTCCATTACAAACGGATTTGCTCCTAAGCTAAACTGAATGGTTCTTCTTTGTTCTTCTTGTTCGTCAATCAGTCCGGCTCCTCGAGCTTGTGCCAAGCCATTATTATAATCTTGATAACCATCATTCAACGCATCAGCTTGCTGTTGGCTTTCAATCGGAATTGGATTATAGGGTACGGCGCGGAAGTATGCTAAACCTAAGAAAGGGGGGATATTAGCAACTACTCCGTCAGCCTGAGTATTTCCCATCAAGTTGTCAACGGTGGCATTAAATTGAGTCTGGAAATCTCCATCACTTGTGAGAATATTTTCATTAGAAGCACCACCTACCGCATACCCGAGCACATCATTATTTCCTATCCAAAGCGAAAAGAATGTTGGTTGTGCAGAAATGGCATCACCAATGATTGTAGATCCTGTTTGGCCATCTTGACTTGGGTTACTTGCAAATCGCTGATAAAATGGATTAAAAGCCGGGTTTTGCTCCGAATTTGGGCCGCCCGTAGCTGGAGTCAGTAATTGCCCAACAACAATTCCCGGAACGCCAAAATTATTTAACTCATTTGCAGCTCCTGTGTAATTGGAAATCAGATCTCCTCCCACTACCGGTGAAGGTCCCGGAATACTGGTATCAAGCTTATACCTTCCAAATATCGTACCGTTTTGTGGATTCTCAATTGTGGTGTTGAAACCATTTGTTGAGTTGATATCCGGTTGAGTAAATGTTGCACTACCTACTACGAAAAGTTGCTCAGCAATTAGTGCAGGTAACGAATTCTGTTGCGCAGCATCATACAAAGCACCATCCATATAACCTGCAGTTAATGAATTACCGATAGCAATATAATTACTGAAATCGGCATCACCAGCTGTGTAATTTGGAGCTGGATCTTGTGGCAGTGGATTGTTTTCGAGCCTATCGTCTATCAGTGAACTTTCCTGTCCTTCACAACCGGCGAAAACAACTGCGGTAACTAAGAGTAATTTTGATAATTGTTTTAAACGTTTCATAATAAAATCTCTTTTTTAATTAGTTCAGGAATTGATCGAATGTGAGCGAGAAGTAGTAAATAGCTCCCATCAGGGGATTACCGAATGAGGTAGTATATCGCTCATTCAGGACGTTACTTCCACCCAATTTCAGAATGGTGTTATATTCTGAAAGCTTATAGCTGACTTGTGCATCAAGCGAACCGAAAGCAGGAACTACACCCGAGCCAAATGAGGACTCCCAAAGCATGGCATCCTGCCATCGGTAAGTGGCATTGAAACCAATATTTTCAAATACATTTCTATTAGCAAGACTTACGTTATATCTCCATTCCGGCGTATTGTAACTGGCACGGAATCCCTGCTCGATCAATGCATCCTGGTCCAGCAGTTTATTGAAAGATACGTTACCGCCAAGGGTATATCCTTTTGGAAGGGAATATTCGAGGTTAAGTCCCCATCCGTGTGAGTCAACAGTACCATCGGCATTCACATCAAAACCGTATTCCTGGGTAACCACACCGCCATTAATAATGGCATCCTGTCCTGCTTCACTTTGAGAATCAAAACTTCCAGGGTCTTCAGTCAGCCCGTTAGGGACACCTTGGATAAACCGAATTTCAGCTATAAAATCGGTGTATGAGCTATAATAGTAATATGCATCTACCATTAGCTGATCCCACAGTAAAGCTTTGTAACCCACTTCATAGGTTTCTATTTTTTCCGTATCAAATTCTTCAAAATCAACAATTTCTAAAGCAGCACGTGCATCCTGAGCAGTTCCTCCACTGTTAGCAATCTCCCTGGCTTCTCTAACACTCTGTGCAGTGTACACGCGGTTTGTTTCAAAGCGATATCGATCAACCAATTTTTGGTTGCTACCAATTAATAATCGGCTCACTACATCAAGTTGAATGAATTGATCCTGAGTTGTGGGAATTCGGAAACCGGTTTGATAGGAGGCTCTGAAGTTGTGATCATCAGCAACGGTAAACGTAGCCGAGATACGCGGTGAGAGCTGTCCGTCAAAATATTCGTTCTTGTCATAACGCAGGGAACCTTGAAGATTCACATTGTCATCAAGAAAACTCTTGGAAGCCTGTACATAAGCACCCCATTCGTTAATGTTGAATTCTTCCTGATTAGCCACATCATCATAAGCAAACAGGGTTCCCTCAGAATTCAAGTCATAAAGGCGGTAATTACCACCGACAATAACTTCAACCTGAGAAGGGTCGATTACATTAGAAAGGTTATACATCCCTTCTGCATGATATAAATTTGACTTTTCAAGGAAAAGTGCACCGCCTTCAGCAATAGAAAGTTTTCTTAATCGAGCTACTTCGTCCTCAAAACCCTCGGTTCCCGGCAGATAATTTTGTTGATTTGCTGTGGCCGCAGCATCAGCCTGCTGATGCGCTTGCTCGACGGTGGCTCCCTGGGTTCGGGCACCTGCAAACGTTTGGAAATAAGGTGTGATGTAAGCCAGCTGATTTACCCGGGTAGCAACCGTGTTCGCTGCATAGGTATCTCCGGCATCTTCCTGAGTAGTGTAAGCCCTTAAAAAGAAATTCGGATTTCTTAACTCAAGCTTACCCGTCCAGATATTGAAATCATCCAGAACAAACCGGTCATTGGCTGTATAAACTGTACTACCAAAACCGATATTGTATTGTCCTAATATCTCGTAGCTGTCATTGATGCGATAGTGAAGAGCTGTACCAAGCTTCAAACTCTCAGTGGTGTTATCAACAAATTCTTCTTCTCTGAAACCGGGTGCGGAGAAGTCACCATCAGGCCCATCCGGAATGAGGGTTCTGATTGCAGCGATCTGTGCACCCTGTGCACCACCATCGGCAATTACTCCATCAGCAATGGCACCCAAGTTCAGCACACCGTCTCCATAAATATTAACTCCGTCAAAAACCCGGCGGCCGTCTCTTGGATAATCACCACGCTCTACAATACCACTTTGATCGCGATAATCCTGGGCTACAAAGTCCTGGGCTCGCAAATAGGAGGCTGTAACCTTATAGGCAAATTTATTATTAACCGCATTCCCATACCGGAAATCATAACTTTGGTAAAGTGAAGGATCTTCAACATCACTGTTAATATGATTTATCCCCTGCTTGATGTTCAGTGAAAGCCCCTGGTATTCAAACGGACTCTTACTGTTCATTAATAGAATACCATTTAAAGCATTAGGGCCATATAGAGCGGATGCAGCGCCGGGAATCAATTCAGCACTTTCCAGATCTAATTCTGAAATACCTACAATATTACCTACAGAAAAATTCAAACCGGGAGCCTGATTATCAATACCATCTATCAGTTGCACAAAACGGGTATTACCGTTTGCACCAAAACCACGGGTATTAATAGATTTGAAAGTCAAACTTTGAGAACTGAAATCAACACCTTGTAAGTTGGAGATGGCATCATAGAAAGAGGGGGAAGCCGCTGTTTGGATATCCAACACATCCATTTTTTCAATGGAAACGGGCGACTTAAGAATACTTTGTTCCACCCGGGAAGCAGAAACTACAAAATCACCGCCTGAAATGGTTTCTTCTTCCAATTGGATCTCAAGATCTTCTGTCACCGGATTAGTGATCTCAATTCTTCTGGACTGAAATCCAACAATAGAAACAATCAATGTAAGAGGTGGATCTTGTTGTATAGTAAGGTTAAAAGTTCCATCAGGCCTTGTTGATGTGCCAATCACTTTTCCTTCAACGCGAATATTAACCCCTGCTAATGGTTCGCCTTGCATATCGGTAACTGCACCTGAAACTACGGTTTCATCGTCCAGATTAGATGCATACGTATCAAATGTACATACCCAAAGGGTAACTATCATACATACAGCAAATACTCGTTGTATCTTTTTCCTCATTGTATTGATCCTTTTTATTTTTTTGTTAAACAGGCTAATTTCAAAACCATCTGTAAGTTTGTATTCCCACTTACAATGGGAATTACTTTTTTAGGTCAAATTAAATGTAAATCAAATAAAAGTCTGTTTTTGGGATAAATGCAAGCGCTTCCAATACTTTTTATTTCTCTTTAAATCCTTAACATACCGTGTTCTTTCAATATATCATTATCTCTAAAAACCCGCTTAAAATGAAATTATTGAACAATTCTACTCTTTTATTTCTCCAATTCAGTCTTTTATTTTTTCTTTTTTCAAACTGTCATTCTAAAAATAATGGGCTAAACCCATCTAAAATTGAGCCTATTTCCTATTTGGCTTTGGGAGATTCTTATACCATTGGAACGGGTATTGACGTTGAGGAAAACTGGCCGATGCAACTTTCTGACCTACTGAAAGACAATAACTTAACAGTCCGTAATACAAAAATAATTGCAGCCAATGGGTGGACCACAACCGACCTGAAAGAAGGCATTCTATACGAAAACCCGGATAGCTCATACAACATGGTTTCATTATTGATCGGAGTTAATAATCAATATCAGGGATTGGATATTGAACTTTACAAAACTGACTTTCGCGAATTGTTGGAGCAATCTATTGCATTCGCCAACGGAGATTCCGGAAAGGTGTTTGTTGTTTCAATTCCTAATTATGGGGTCACGCCTTTTGGCAAGCTTCGCGATGCTGAAAAAGTAACACGAGAAATAGCCAGCTATAATGAAATCGCAAAAAACATCAGTGCAGAATATGGTATTCCTTTCGTAAATATTACACCTATATCAGAAATGGCAGAAGATGACCGTGATCTGCTTGCTTCTGATGACCTTCACCCCTCTGCAAAAATGTATGGCATGTGGGTGAAGGAAATAATGCCAACAGTAACTCAACTTTTACAGAATCATGAATGAGTTCACGTTAAGCAAAATTCAAGGCAGTAAAGATTCATTTACGGGAAGATTAACTTTTGCCCAAACCAAAGAATTTAAAATCGGGATGGCGGCCTATTTTATATTCTACATGGCTGCCGTCTTAGCTGACGATCTTGGCCAAGATTGGTTTGTTGTTCCGGGCTTTATCCTGGCTTTTATTGCTTTTATTCCTCTTTCCTACAGCCGAAATTCAGGCAAAGTTGTTCTCACAAAAAATGAAATTGAGCTTCACCCCAAAAAAGAAGACCACGATTTTCCGGATTCTCCAATTAAGTTGTCCAATATTTCGGAGCTTGAGATTAATATCATACAATCTATTCGCTGGTGGTCATCCTATGTAATTATGCAATTTGTGGTGAAAGAAAATGAAAACGAATCCAGTTTTGGATTGGCCATAAAAAATCGAAGCCAGGAAAAACAATATTTGGAGGCGCTGGAGAGTTGGTACAGAGCTGGATATCCTGTTAAAGAATATCATCAGGGGCTCCGGGTCTTTAAATTAAATCAAGGAAAAAGTTATGCAGACATTCAAAAGATCAAACAAGAATATGGCATCCAATGGTAATAAAATGAGCAAGATCACCTTAACGGTAAGCCTGCTCTTTTTCGGGGTCAGTTGCAATACTCTTGCGCAGCAGCCGGTTTCGGAGCGCACAATCACCATACAGATGAGTGCCTCCGAAGTACTTCCAGCCGACCTCATCATTTTTAATGTGAACATCAATGCGGAAGGTGATACTCCACAGAAAGCCTATGAATTGCATCGTGAACGCGAGTCGCTGATGGCAGATTTGCTCATGAATCTGAATATTGAGGAAGAAAATATTGATTATGAACCCATCCGAATGAATCGCAGGCAGGTTAGCAACAACCGATATAACAGGGAGGAGGAGCCTAAGTATATTACGGCTACAAACCAATCCGTGAGCATTACCTTCTCTGATTTCTCGATATATGAAAAGATCCAGCTTAGCCTGATCGAAAATGAATTTGATTCTTTTAACGGTCAGTTCTCGTCCACAAAAATTTCAGAAGGAAAAGAAACAGCACTGATAGCTGCCATTGAAGCCGCCAAAGAACGCGCAGAGCTTATTGCCAAAACTTCCGGAGTAGAATTGGCCGGTGTATCAACCATCAATTTCTCTGATCACCAGATCAGTATTCCACAGAAAGCGAGCTCTATGGAAATGATGTCCCGTGCATCTGATGCCTCTATGATGGATTTTGCACAAACCGTGGAGGTTCGCTCAAACATCAGCATCAGCTATTATATCAGGTAATTCTTGATTTCTTTCGGCCTGAAGGCTCAACAAAATCCGTCTGACCTATTACCTGATTCAAGTCTTAAGCCTTGACCATCCGTCAGATGGGTTCTCTGAAATGGCTATTCGTATGGTAAGAATACACGAATAACCATTTACGAGTAACGAACTCATGGTTCAACAGCATTTACGGCTTCAAAAAACTCTCCAGTTTTATCCAACCCTTCTTCCCCGTTGATCTCATTGTACCAATACTGCTCAATAATTCCCGTGCTGTTTTGCATCAATAACTGCATGGTTCCCTGCGATTTATGCTCAGCGATCACCCAGTTGGCAATGATGTTGTAATTCAGCCGGTCATTGGCCCCAAAGGTTTGGTTACGATCAAATTCGAAAATTTCCCCTTCCATTACTTTTGTATCGGGATGCCCTTCCAGTTGGGTGAACGAAATGCCGGGATCGTCGGCACCCCTTCGTACAAATTCCTGTAAGGCTATGGGACGATTTCCTTTGGGGAGCTCCTTCATTGCCCGCAATGCCAATACCGCTGAGGCTTTGTGGTGGCCATGGAATTCATCAAAAGGCAGCATCAGGAATAGAAAATCATAATCCCCTTTTTCCATGATCTCCACCAGGCGCTCATGCACCCAGTCGTTATTCCACTTTCCCAGGGTTTCTTCCACATCTTCGGTGTAATAAAAATCCGGCTGATCGAAGAAGAAATAGTTCCGGATTCCAACAATATCCCCGCCAGCCATCAATTCCTTTTTGCGAATGCCCGGTAAATACTGCCGTCCTATTTCCTCCTTATCCAGCTCCAATCCGTATATATAATTGCCGAGCGTAGAATAGGTGTAACCACCCTCTCCGTTTGTCATCAAAGCCAGGTCAACGATCCCACCTAATAATTTTGTAGTCTTAAAAATAGTGGCTGAAAATAGTGCGTCATCATCAGGATGAGCCGTAACCAACAGCACTTTGGGTTGATAGCTTAGAAGCGAATCCTGAGCAAGAAGCGAAGAAGTTGAAAAAAGAAGTAGTGCTAAAAAAAGTAGTTTTTTCATGATGAAATAGTTTTTGGTAATATCCTGTGGAAAGGTAGGATTCATTTTGATCAGAGAAAAGGTTCTTAGATCCTTGCGAATAATCACTTTCACCTCTCATTAATGACAAAAACCCAAGCTTATTTTTTGCAGTGAAAAGCTTCTGGTGTCAATTTAAAATTGGGTTCAAAGCTTCCCATACAGTATCTGCAATCACCTTGTGGCCCTCAGGGGTAGGATGCAATCCATCACTTTGCATCAGTTCTTCATCCCCGCCGATCTTATCCATGATCATCGGAATCAGGAATAAATTATTTTCTTGGGCAAGCTCAGGATAGATAGTCTCGAATTTCCTGGTATAATCCTGACCAAGGTTTGGGGGCACCTGCATTCCAGCCAAAATGATCTGCGCATCCGGATTCGTGGCTTTCACCTTATCAATAATCTGCTGCAAATTTTCTTTTGTGGAATTCAGGTCGATACCCCGAAGGCCATCGTTGCCGCCCAGTTCCAACACCATGATGTCGATATCACGTTGAAGGGTCCAGTCGATCCTCCGCAATCCACCCGCTGAGGTTTCTCCGCTTAAACCTCCGTTGATCACTTCATAATTCAATCCCAGAGAATCAATCCGATCCTGAATGAGCGCGGGAAAGGCCTGGCTTTTATCCACTCCCAAACCGGCAGTGATGCTGTCTCCAAAAAATAGGATGGTCTTGGTATCGGAATCCTGAGCTTGCAGGGAACAGGTTAAGAATAAAGAAATAATGAATAGCAGAGATTTCATAAATAATTAATTTTTGGCATCATTTATCCCCTCCACCAATAAGCAAAGGTTAATTACAATTTCTAAACTTTTTTCAATAACAATATTTAACTGTAAGCGTAAATATTTCAAAATTTAAAGGAATGTTTCGGTAATAAACCGTTGTTTGTGTCGGTATCATTCAAAACAAATCATCATCGTGCCAAATATACTCGAAGTACATCAGTTATATCGCAAATTTCAGAGCGGAACGAAAACCCTCACCGTCGTCAACGACATTAACTTTTCTATTCCTGAGGGAATTTCCTGCGCCATTGTCGGGCCCTCCGGATCGGGAAAAACCACCTTGCTTGGCTTATGTGCCGGACTTGACCGCCCAACTTCCGGCAGTGTTTCCCTGAATGGAATCCCTTTGAATCCTCTCAATGAAGATGAACGCGCTCAGGTACGTAACCAACATGTGGGATTTATATTTCAAACCTTTCAGCTGGTTCCAACGCTTACTGCACTTGAGAACGTAATGGTTCCACTGGAATTGCGTGGTGAAGGTACCAAAGAAGTTCGGGAACATGCACGGGAGTTACTGGAATCTGTTGGGCTCGGTGACCGAACCCATCATTACCCTGCTCAACTTTCAGGGGGGGAGCAGCAACGTGTCGCCGTTGCCCGGGCGTTCATCAATGAACCCAGGATCTTATTTGCCGATGAACCAACCGGGAATCTTGATACTGAAACCGGGGAACATATCGAAGACCTGATCTTTGCACTCAATGAAAAGCAGGGAACTACGCTTATAATGGTAACCCATGATCTTGAACTCGCCAAAAAATGTGACCGCATCATCAAACTAAAAAATGGGCAGGTATTCGAAGATTCTGCTGTTGAACCAGAACCTGAAGCGGCGGTAAAATAATCGGTATGGATCAAAGAAAATCACTGATGTGGACTTTTAAGATGGCCTGGCGCGATTCACGTTCCAATCGCTCCAAGCTGTTCCTTTTTATGGCTGCCATTATTGTTGGTGTGGCTGCACAAGTTTCGATCACCTCCTTCCGGGCTAACTTGAATTCAAGTATTGAAAGTCAAGCCAAGGAGCTTTTGGGAGCCGACCTTGAAGTGGATCGAAATGCTCCATTTCAGCCGGAATTACAAGAAGTGCTGGATTCTTTGGGGGGCGATGTTTCAACAGCTTTGGAATTCAATTCCATGGCTTTCTTTCCAAAAAATGGAAACACCCGGCTTTCACAGATCTCAGCCATTGAAGGCGGATTCCCTTTTTACGGAGACCTGATTACCGAACCGGCTTCGGCTGCATCAGCATTTCAAGAAAACGGTTCAGCCCTCGTAGATGAGCCTGTGATGCGATTATTTAACCTCCAACCCGGCGACTCCGTTAAAATCGGCAAATTAACATATAAGATTGAAGGCGCCATCATTGAAATCCCCGGTCAGCCCGTGGCTGCCAGTTTTTTCGGGCCTCGTATCTTCATCCCTAAAGAAAATGTAGAAGACACCGGATTGCTTCAGCGGGGCAGCCGTCTTGAATATGTTTCGTGGCACAAATTCCCCGAAGGTACCGATATGATTGCCGTAGAAGAGCGCCTCCGGGAGCTTCGGGACGAAGGTATTCGCTTTGGTTTTGATACCGTTGAAGAACGTGAAGAAGAAGTTGGAGAAGCTATTTTATATCTATCCAATTTTTTGAACCTGATCGGGTTTATTGCACTGCTTTTAGGCGGAATTGGAGTAGCCAGTTCTATATTTGTGTATATCCGCCAAAAGATCAACACCGTAGCCGTTTTGCGGTGTGTCGGAGTTTCCTCAAATCAGGCATTGCTTATATATTTGATACAGGCGGCCTCCATGGGGCTTATTGGGTCCATTATGGGTGCCGCGCTTGGTTCACTCATTCAGCTTTACCTGCCTGTATTAATTCAGGAATTTCTGCCCGTTGATATTAACCTGTTCATATCGTGGTCGTCAATCGCCATTGGAGTTGGAACCGGATTGGTGATCTCTGTTTTGTTTGCACTCTTTCCTCTTTTGGCTGTAAAAAAAATCTCCCCGCTTTATTCTCTGCGCTCTATATCCATCAACCTTCTTCAACTTCTCACCAACAGGACCAAAATTACTTTGTCGGCTGTACTCCTGACCTTTGTGACTGCTTATGCCTGGCTAATGATTGGCAGGATCATCCCTGCCGTGTTCTTTACCTTAGGGTTGGTTGCCTGCCTGCTGCTGCTCACCGGCTTTGCAAAGCTAATCATGAAAGGCTCCCGAAAATTTCTCCGTGCAGGATTTTCTTACGAACTTCGTCAGGGGCTGGCAAATCTATACCGTCCGAATAATCAGACTACCATTCTGCTGCTTACCTTTGGGCTTGGTGTCACCATGATCAGTTCTTTGTATCTGACACAAGATATGCTGCTCGGTCAAATTGATTTTGGAGAAGAGGAAGACCTTCCCAACCTTGCCCTTTACGATATTCAATACGATCAGAATGAAGGGGTGAATGAGATCATCACTTCCAGCGGACATCAGATCTTACAAAATGTACCGATCGTTACCATGCGTATTCAGGAAATTAACGGAATGAATGCCGAAGCTCTCAGGGAAGACACTACCAAAGATGTTAGCGGCTGGGCCTTGAATAGAGAATATCGCAATACCTACCGCGATTCATTGCTCGAAACAGAAACACTGGTTTCCGGAGAATGGATAGGTAATGTTGACGGTATGAATGATGTAGTGCCTATTTCTGTGGAAGATGACCAGATGGAAAACCTGGATGCCGTTCTCGGCGATACGCTAACCTGGGATGTTCAGGGAATTCCCATTCAAACTTATATCGCCAGTACCAGAACCGTTAAATGGGATCAGCCATCTCCTAATTTCTTTGTGGTTTTCCCGGCAGGCGTACTTGAAAATGCGCCCCAATTCTTTGCCACTACCATCAATACAAATAGCAGAGAAGCTTCGTTACGGCTTCAGCAGGAACTGGTGCAGGCATACCCTAATGTATCCGCTATCGATGTTGGGCAAGTTGTGGAAACCGTTCGCGCTTTCCTGGATAAAGTGACCTTTGTGATTCAATTCATTGGCTTGTTTAGCATCATCACCGGGTTGATTGTGTTGGCGGGATCTGCGGCCACTTCCCGTTTTCAGCGCATCCGTGAGGCTGTACTTCTGCGTACCCTTGGAGCTTCAAAAAAACAGGTGATCAAAATTCAGGTGATCGAATATGTATTGCTGGGAGTCATGGCTTCCATAACAGGGTTAATTCTCTCCCTCGGAGCCAGTACCTTCATCGGCTATTTCTATTTTGATATCGAGTTTGTTCCGAACTTCTTTATTATCGGAGTAGAGATACTGATCTTGACGGCGCTGGTACTCTTGATCGGTCTTTTAAATACCAGGGGAGTTCACAATAAACCTCCTTTGGAAGTGCTTCGTGCAGAGGTTGCATAAATCTTTGTTAATATTAAGGAACAATAACCGTACGTATTTACTATAAGTGTTAAATAAGCATATTATAAATTATCCGAAATGAAATCCAATATCTTCAAAATTGCATCTATATTTATCATTTTATTGCTGCCTTTCACTGCTTGCCAGAACTGGAGCAAAACAGCCAAAGGAACAACTATAGGCGCAAGTGCCGGGGCATTAGCTGGAGCCATTATTGGTAAAGCCGCAGGTAACACCACTACAGGAGCGATTGTAGGCGCAGCAGTTGGTGGTGCCACGGGTGCGGCCATAGGTAATTACATGGATCGACAGGCCCGGGAGTTGGAAGAAGATCTTGAAAATGCAACCGTTGAGCGTGTAGGAGAAGGAATCAAAATCACCTTCGATTCCGGTATTCTTTTTGATACTGAGTCATATTCATTGAAAGATGCTTCTAAGGAGGATATAGCCAAGCTTGCCAAGGTTTTAAACAAATATGAAGACACAAACATTATGTTTGGCGGACATACCGATAGCCGCGGAACCGAAGAGTATAATCAGGAACTGTCTGAGAAAAGAGCAAAGTCGGTAGCTGAATATGCAGCCTTTACCGGAGTAGATGCAGAGCGAATGACCATTGTTGGATATGGTGAAAATGATCCTGTAGAAACAAACAATACAGAAGCCGGAAGACAGCAGAATCGCCGGGTTGAAATAGCCATTTGGGCAAACGATGAGTTAAAAGAAGCAGCTGAAGAAGGACGTATCGGGAACTGATCAATAACTGAAATACACTGATATTTAAAAGGCTTGCATATTTTTTATGCAGGCTTTTTTTATTTCTATTTGTCAAAAAGTATTACGATCCTCTCAGGAGTTCAAAATCATAAAAATTTCCACATGAAAAAAATTACAAATAAAATTCCACGGCCTTCCTTTCTTCAGCACAAGAAACGGTCCAAAAAACCGGGTGAAGCACCGGGTACGCTGCATTTTACCGGCGAACAGCGTGTGGATCAGATCAGGGTTAATTTATATGATTATGACAGTGAACAGTTAAGTGAACATGACCTCAGTCAAATTGATGCAAGTAAACCTTACCTAGATTCTCCTTCAAAAACCTGGATCAATGTATCCGGGCTACACAATGTGGATAAATTGAAAGAAATATGGAATTATTTTGAGCTGCACCCACTGATTCAGGAAGATATTATTAGTACCAATCAACGTGCCAAAATTGAAGAGTACCCAAACCATATGTTCTTTGTACTACGCATGATGGTGGTCAATGAGACAACCGGACAACTTAATGTCGAACAAGTCAGTATTGTGTTGTCCAAGAATTCTGTGCTATCCTTTCAGGAAAGTGATTATCAAATTTTTGAACCTGTGCTTCACCGGCTAAGGAACGGCGCACCAAGGCTTCGAAGTCATGGGCCCGACTATCTCGCGTACGCCCTTATCGATACTATTGTGGATTATTACTTTAAAGTATTAGAACATTTTGGAGATGAAATAGAGGCACTTGAAGATAAGATACTGGATGGTTTTGATGAATCTATTCCTGAACAAATCCATGCCTTACGCAGAAAACTCATTTATTTCCGTAAATCCGTATGGCCGTTGAGAGACAGCCTTAATTCTTTGATCAGGGACGAATCACATCTGATCCAGGAAGATAACAAAATTTATTACCGGGATGTGTATGATCATTTGGTCCAAATAAATGATGGCATTGAAAACTACCGGGACATGGTGATCGGAATGCTGGATATGTATATGAGTCAGGTAAGTAACAAGATGAATGAGGTTATGAAAGTTTTAACCATCATTGCCACTATTTTTATTCCGCTGACCTTTATTGCGGGTGTTTACGGAATGAATTTTGAACACATGCCTGAGCTTGCACTTCCCTGGGCTTATCCTGCTATCTGGGCATTGATGGTAGTGACAACCATTGGAATGTTGTTCTTTTTCAGAAAAAAAGATTGGCTATAGCCAAAAAAAAGGCTTCGATCAGAAAGCCTCTTTTTACCAACTACGGAGTGTTATTGAATATCAAAAATTGAAACGTATTCCTGCTAAGATTCTTAAAGATGATACGTCCTGATCAATTACTTCAGCCCGCAGTTCATTGGTATCAAAATCGAAATAGCTATATGCAACAGAGCGGTCCTGCCACATTGAATATTGGCCATTAAGATCAAGAATGATATTCTCCGTGATATTTGCACTTATTCCTGCTGAATAGATCTCACGATCAGCTTCAAATATTTTACTCTTACCCTCAAAAAAGGCATATCCTGCTTTTAGTTTGAACTCATCTGTGAATTGGTAACCTATACCTGCTTTATAATTTATGACCCTTTTGTAATTGTTCGCCATGAAATCCTCAAGCTCTTCTTCCTGTTCTCTGATCGCCACTTCATCATTGAAATTGAGATCATTTCCTTTCACCAGATCAAGTCCCAAATTTGAGTAGTCGATCAGTTCCCCTGAAACGGATATATCAAATCCCGCGATATCGACGAAAGCTAAGCCTGCACTCAGTTTTCCCGGCTTTTTGATGCGGTATTCATAATCCTCCTCACTGGCAAAATCAGATTCAAATGGTGTGGAGCCGTCATCAAGTTCGGTTGTGATGGAAGAGTAGTATCCTTCATTTACCACTATTGTACTGGGAAGCAGGTAGCTCAAACCTAAATTCAAATTCGGGGTTAGTTTATACAATAGCCCTGCCCGTAAAGTAAAGCCATACATATCGGCATCAATTTCATCATGTGTCAGGATGTTATCGATATCGGTGCTATCACCTTCGGTATCGGATGGAATGAAGTTATAATTGTAATCGTTTTGATCATCTACTTCCAAAAAATCCCGCCGATAGGTGTAGTTTCCAGCGGTAAGTCCTCCTGAAATTCCAATAAAGAGATCTTTCTGAAATTCAGTCCCAAAAAAGAAGGAATACTCCCCTAAATTGGTCTCGTAAGAAACCTCTGCTTCCTGTGTAATACCAGGATATTCAGCAAAACCAATACGAAAAATAGATTCCATGTACGTCTCGTTCACATCTCCCCAATCGATGGCATAAGCATTGAAAGCGATATCATTGTAATCACTCCCAAGATCTTTAAACGCATCTGTAATGGTACTTTCATTATTTCTTGCACTCAGCCGTGTTATGCCTCTATGGTCAGAAATGCGGTTATATCCGGCACCTAAAACAAAACTCCCTTGCTTTGTAGGAACTTTGTATATGAAACCGAGGTTACTCAATTTCGTAAAATTTTCTTCCGCTACAAGGCTATTTCCCAGATAAGTATTTTCCCTTTCAACGGTGTTATTTGCCAAGCCAAAACTAAAGTAATTGTCATCGATGAGGCCAATGGTTGCCGGGTTAGCCAAAAAGTTACCAAAACCATTCACATTGGCAACAGAAGGAAAATATCCTGTAGCCGGATCACCGTTATAATTTTGCTCGCTGAATTGTAAGGCGAGATTGGAATAGCTAACCTGACTATTACCATCCTGCCCATAAACGGCTTCAGAAGACAATAGGAAGGCTGTTAAGAGAAATAAGATAATCCTCTTCATAATATTAGGCTAAAGAATAGTTAGTGTTGAAACGGGAGCTTAGTTATTGCCCCGGCTTCGTTTATTTGAACTGGATGAACTTCGGCTCTTAGAACTTGACGATCTGGAACGGGTAACTGTTGAGCTCCGGGTTATCGATTTAATACCACGACTTATTTTAGAACCAGAAGCTGACCGATTGTTCTTCAATCCGTTTATACGTTTACCGATGCCGGATGCAGCTCTTTCTGAAAACATTGACGATTTTCGAGAATTATTTTGCTTAAAAAAGCTGCCAAAGGTACTTCTCTTAGCAGTCGTTCTGTTATTTACATTTACCCTTCGGTTTGGAATAGTATATGTTCTCCTTGTGTTTAAAGAACCGGTACTAACACTCAGGGCTGCAGAGCTGCTGAAGTTAGCTCCATTCCCTCTTGATCGGGTTTTACCGCTACCTGTATTGCCACCCGAACTGCGTGACTTACCTACAGATGAACCTGAGCCTCTACTTTTACTTCCACCGGAATTGGTTCGGCCTTTTCCAACAGAAGAACCTCTTGACCTGCTGCCTCTGTTTACTGTCCCTGATGAACTTCGTCCTACTGATCGGCCGCTGCCTCTCACCCTTGTACTGTTTCCGGTGCTTCTATTTCTAACAGAACCGGTATTTACTCCTCGGGTTCTTACACCTGTACGATTTCCTTTTAAGCTGGATCGTGTTCTGGCATCACTACGGTTAACCAGCCCGCTGCTTCTTGGCCCTCTACGATAGAGGTCCGCATCTCTTCTGTATTTCTGTGATCTTGTGTAGTTGTTGTACACATACACGTTGTTGTAATAAGGATAATTCCAGTAATATCCCCAGCTGCTATAATATGGGTAATGATAGTAAGCATAAGAAGGCCCTCCATAATAAAAGCCAAACCCTGCAGAGCCTAACCAAATATGGCTTCTGTACATGTAGTTATGGTGCCGGTACCACCAACTGTTAAACGCCCATGGGGTATAACCGTAAACATAACTATCCCTATACGCATTTCGATAACCTTTATAATATCCGTCATCAAAACCATCATCATATCCTTTCCAGTAGTACTTATCAGCGTAATGGTCTTTGTACCATTGCTCTGCTTCATAGTCTTTATAGTAAATGCCAGACTCTTCCAGAGCGTATTCATCTTCCAGATATCTATCTTCTTCCGTTCTATAGGACGCCTCTTGACCAGCTCCGTTTTCAACCGTATTTCCCTCTTCATAACCATCCCAGGCATAATAATCAGAGTAACGATCTCTTTCTGAAGAAAATCGTTCGGTGGTTTGGAATTGGGTATAACAACCTGTCAATAGAAAAGGCAATACGATAAGGAAGAACCGGTTGGATATATTTGATGATTTCATGACAGACACCTTTAGACTACATTTCAATTTACACCATGAATATGACTCAATTCAAACTCATTTTTTATCACATGTTCATGTTAAGCTCAGATCTCTCCACGTAATGATTTGGCAATGACCTCGGCCTTAGAATTAACATGCAATTTCTTGTAGATGTTCCGGATATGGGCTCTCACTGTATCAATAGAAATATCATACCGGTCAGCAATCAACTTATAGCTGAGGCCATCCACTAACCCATTCACAATATCTTGCTCACGATTTGTGAGCATACTTTCCTCATTCTTTTTAGGAGCTTCTTTATTGAAATGAGAGATCACCTTTCGGGCTATTTGAGGTGACATCGGGGCACCACCCTTCATTAGATTTTCGATCGACTCTTTAATTTCGGGGAGTGAGGTGTGCTTTAACAAGTATCCGGAAGCACCGGCTTTCAGAGAATCGAATATCTTATGGGAATCGTGATAGACCGTTAACATCATAATCTCCACTTCCGGATATTTGGATTTTATGATCTCCATCCCCTTGATACCCGACATCCCCGGCAGCTGAATATCCATGAGTATCACATTTGGTTTTTGATGTTCTTCGAGGTAATCCAGCATTTCTTCCACAGAATCTACAGCTACCGGACATTCCATATCCTTCTGCATATCCAAATATCTCTGGATCAGATCCCTGATCTTTTTATTGTCTTCTACTATTCCAATAACAGTCATTTTCCTGTCCCTTAGTTAGTATTCAAAGTTCCTTTAACAATGATGGTGAATCCATCAGTACTCTCTATGGTAATATTTGCGCCAATACGTTTCGCTCGCATCTCCATGTTACGCAAGCCTTGTCCTGTTTTTTTAGTTCCCTTCCCGGTAGTTCCGTTGTCGGAGATATTAAACTCGAAATAACCATTATGGTTTTGCATCTTAATATTTACCTGATCTCCATCTGAATACTTCGAAATATTGTTAACAGCTTCCTTAAATATTAAGTACACATTTTCTTTTACTGACACAGGAAGTTTGTTGTCCATATTTAGTTCATCAAAATTATAATTTACCATCATATTCTTAGGTTCCAGTGTATTCAGAACATAATCCTGCATTCGATCGGTCAGGTCACCCAAGGTATCATTCCTGGCATCGATAGACCAAACTATATCATCCAGGCTTGAGACGATCTTACGGCACTGCCGGCCGATCTGCTCTAGCGATTTCTTAAATTCAGAATCCGCACCTTCAGCCTGCAGAAAATCAGATTGCAGCGCGATCTCAGTTAAACTGGCCCCCACATCATCATGAAGATCACTGGCGATCCTCACCCTCATGCGCTCGATATCGATCATCTTTCTGGCACGATAATAATTGTAGAACAGATAGATGATTCCGATCACCGCTGCCAGCATCAAGATCCAGAACCACCATTGCATCCAAAATGGAGCGGATATCCTAAATTCAAACTCTTCTAATTCCTCACTCCAGGTACCATTCAAATTTCTGGCATGTACCTGAAAAATGTATTCACCTGGCGGAAGTGACGGATATTTAACAAACCGCGCTGTCGTTTGCTGCCAATCCGGATCTATTTCACTCAGCTTATATTCATACAAAATTTGGTTGGGAGCTGTAAAATTGATCCCGGCATATTGAATTTCAAGATAGTTCTCTTCGTGTGAAAGGGTGAAATATTCTCCGGGTTTATACTCTCTTCCCGATGCATTCACCCCTGTGATATGAACTTTTGGGGGAACCGTATTTCCCTGATATGAATCAGGATCAAAGCGGCTTAATCCTTCCACAGTTCCAAACCATAAATAGCCTTCTTTATCTTCATAAACCGCTCCCAAATTCAACTCATTGGCAACTAAACCCTGTTCTTTATTAAGGATCTGAAAAGCTAAGTTTTTATCTCGCCCTTGTTGGTTGAAATATAGATCCGCATTGAACCGAACCACTCCATTCGTTGTTCCTATCCAATACAACCCATTCTCACTCTGATGAATAAAATAACATACGTCATCGGGAAGCCCATCATTAGTTGTAATACTTTGAAACCTCATTCCATCAAACCATGCAATACCACCAAATGTGGATGCCCATATTCTACCTTGTTTATCTTCCAATAAATTCATTACAGCATTATTGGGCAACCCTTCCTGAATGGTAAAACTTTTAACCTCCTCATCTTTAAATCTTGTAACCCCTCCATAAGTAGCTATCCAAACAGACCCATCTGCAGTTTCAATCGATTCTAATACACGATCACTTGCTAACCCTTCTTCTGAAGTAATTTGAGTAAATGAATCATCTCTAAAACCAATGATACCATCATCATAAGTGCTTACCCAAAAACTACCATCCGAAGCTTCCATAACATCTCGCACCTTCCGAAAAGGGAATTCATCTTCAGTAAATACCCTAATCGTATTTTCTTCCATCCTGGCAAGCCCCTCTCTCATTCCAATCCAGACACTACCTTTAGAATCGGTAAATAATTTATAGATCTGATTATCGGGAAGCTCTTGATTCAATCCTCGATCATTGAACTTACCCTCATTCAGTGAAGTTATCCCGCCTCCATAAGTTCCGATCCAAAAAGCTTTATCTACGCTCTCTGCAAATGTTGTTACCAAATTATTTGGAAGTCCCTGTTCAGTGGTATAATTAGCAAAATAGTCTCCTAAAAAAAGATTGGCACCGCCACCAAATGTACCGAACCAAACATTGCCTTCCAGGTCAATCATGGACGAATAAACGATCTCATTTGAAAGCCCCGATACAACCCCGAAATTCTTAAAGTTTTCTCCATCGAAAAATGAGACCCCCGCTTCAGTGCCTATCCAGATCTCATTTTTATTTTTTACTGAAAGGCTTCTGATCAAGTTATTCACCAACCCATCGGAACGATCATAGGTTTGAAAATTTTCTCCATCAAACTTGATCAACCCATTTCTACTTCCGATCCAAACCGTTCCCTCTTCATCAACTTTTATATCCCTGATCCGGTTTGCAGGAAGACCGTCCTCAACAGTGAATGTTCGAAAACTTCCGTCTTGCAGCAGTGTTATCCCCCCTCTTGTGGCAAACCAAAGATCCCCATCCTTGTTTTCTGCAATAGCCCTGACCCTATTATCACCCAATCCGTTTGAGGTTGTATATTGCTCCATAAATATCCCATCAGAAAAATGCCAGACTCCGTTTCCATCGGTTCCAAACCATAGATCCCCCACCCTATCCTGATAAATAGATATCACCGTTGTGTTGCGCAGTGCATTATATCTTGGATCTGCATATATACTATCCGCTTCAACGTAATTCACTCCGGTATCTGAACCTACCCACACTCTACCCCTAAGATCTTTATGGAGTGAACGAATGCGGCTTGAATTGAGCCCTTGCTCCTCAAAGAAGTTCTGAAAACGGATTCCATCAAATCGATTCAATCCAAATCCGGTGCCCAACCATACATACCCGTCATCATCTTGTACCATATCATAAACTACAGACTCACTGAGCCCCTGTTCTATGGAGAATGTGCGAAATGGATACACCTGAGCGTGTACAACCTCAGCGGGTATCCAAGTCAATATTGATATGAGGAAAAGTTTTTTCATCACTTTAAATGTAACGTAAACTGAGGGAGATTAGTAGATATGAAATTGAGATATAAAAATTGAGATATAAAAAAAGCCACGCACAAAAATGTACGCAGCTTTCTTTCTCACGATATTAAACTGGTTCTTAACCGAGATATGCTCTTAGAGCGGCGCTTCGGTTGTGATGTCTTAGTTTTCTGAGAGCTTTTTCCTTGATCTGACGTACACGCTCACGAGTAAGGTCAAAACGTTCCCCGATTTCTTCGAGAGTAAGCGAGTGCTCGCGTCCGATTCCAAAATAAAGCCGGATTACTTCCGCTTCTCGAGTCGTCAATTTGGAAAGCGCGCGTTCGATCTCCACTTTCAGGGACTCACCCATCAGGTCGAAATCAGGATTTGGAATCTCTTCGTTTTCAAGAACGTCAAGCAATCGATTGTCTTCACCCTGTGCAAACGGAGCATCCATGGACAAGTGACGGCCTGAAATCTTGAGTGTATCGGCAACTTCACCAACCGTCATTTCAAGACTTTCTGCAAGCTCGTGAGCTGAAGGAACACGCTCATATTCCTGCTCTAATTTAGAAAGTTCCTTACCGATCTTATTCAGGGCACCAACACGGTTCAGCGGAAGACGAACAATACGCGACTGCTCAGCAAGGGCCTGCAGAATAGATTGACGGATCCACCAAACGGCGTATGAAATGAATTTAAATCCACGGGTTTCATCAAAACGTTTAGCCGCTTTGATCAAACCGAGGTTTCCTTCGTTAATCAGATCACCAAGTGAAAGACCCTGATTTTGATATTGTTTAGCTACAGAAACTACGAACCGAAGATTTGCTTTAGTAAGATCTTCGAGGGCTCTCTGACTTCCTTTTTGAATTTCTTTGGCCAACCGGACCTCATCATCCGGGGTAATAAGTTTCTCTTTTCCAATTTCGTGCAGATAGCGATCTAATGACTCTGACTCACGAGTAGAGATTCCAGAACTTTTTGCCACTGTATATACCTTTTAATGAATGTTTGCGTACGCGGTTGCGCAGATTTACTGATATCCTCCAAGCTTTTTAAAAACACGTGTGAAAAGCTTGGATATTGCGTCTGCGGCTTAATAAATTTCACAATTGAACAATATACGTAATTATTGCCTTAATTTTAAATACGCAGACAGATGTTTTTAAGGGTCAAGTCAATTAGCCAAGGAAAGAGGAGCCCGGAAAATCATTCTCCAACTTAAAAAATTCAGCCACGGTTTTGGCAATGTTTGAAAATGTTTTACCGGTCCCAAGGTCTTCGGCTTTTGCTGAATTTTTTGGAAATACCAGTAACGGAACAAATTCGCGGGAGTGGTCGGTACTTTCTGAACAAGGATCGTTGCCATGATCTCCTGTTATAATCAGCAAATCATCTTCCCGGATCTTAGAAACAATAGCCGGGATAGCACGGTCAAACTCTGCCAGACTTCCTGCATAACCAGCAGGATCAAGCCGGTGTCCAAAAAGCTGATCGGTATCAATTAGATTGACGAAGACAAAGGTGTTATCAAGACTGGCTGACATCAGGCTTAAAAGTTGTGAAATTCCTTCTGCATTGCTTTTTGTCGGGCGATATTGAGTAAATCCTTCTCCGGCAAAAAGATCTGCTACTTTACCTATAGAATATGTTTTCACTCTGGAATCATAGAGTTTTTGGACCAAATTATTTTTGGGCGGAATGGAAGAATAATCGTGGCGTTTATCAGAGATGCGCTCAAAATTCCCCGGTTTTCCGTTAAAAGGCCTTGCTATCACTCTTCCGACCTCGTGTTCACCCGCCATTACTTCATTCCGAGCATACTCACACCATTTATAGAGCTTTTCTACAGGCACTTCATCTTCATGACAAGCTACCTGGAACACGCTGTCGGCAGAGGTATAGACGATCGGAAATCCGGTTGCAAGATGTTCCTCTCCAAAATCACGAATTACATCTGTGCCAGAATAGGGTTTGTTACAGAGTACCTTTTCCACCCAAATTCCTTCACAAAATGCCTGGAGTACCCCCTTAGGAAACCCGTTGGGATAAGTCGGAAAGGGTTTCTCGAGATGAATGCCTGCAATTTCCCAATGCCCTGTAGTTGAATCTTTACCTGCTGAAACTTCCCGCAGCTTTCCAAAGGCTGCCAAAGGGTTTTCATTCTTTTCTACAGAAGCTAACTGAATAATATTTCCGAGGCCCATTTTTTGAAGATTTGGCAGCCTTACACCGGTTTCCTCTGAAACATGCCCCAATGTATTCATTGACTCGTCACCATATTCTGCAGCATCTTCCTGAGCCCCGACACCTAATCCGTCAACAACTATTACGTATGCATTTCCCATTATACTTCTGCTAACTCCGCCTCATCGTCATTCATAACTTTAGAAAGTGCTTTTTTCGCCCTCTCCTTCACTTGGTAAGCATTCGGTGAATCTTTAGTAATTTCAGTGAAACCTACCTGAAATTCTGCCCTAATAGAGCCGCCGATCGATAGGTTCAATCCCGATTCCAGCTTTGACTTCAATTTTTTCATCCAAAAAGATACGGCTTCATTATCATCACTTTGAATCAAAAAAGCATATACATAGTCTGAATTATATCCTATAAAACCGGGAATCCCATATCGTGAAGGGTTTAGTGCCGTTACAAAATCGGTTTGAATATTTTGAAGATCTTCCACCCTGAATTTTGTTCTCAGTGCAGATACATCATCGGGTGTTACCAGCCCGAGCCAGGTAGGGGTTCCCGTGCCTTTCTTGAGCCTGGCAAGTTCACTGGTAAGCGCCGCCTCCCAAAGTTCCGGCATAAAGGCACCGAAGTTTTGGGTGAGAAGCTCCTGAACCATGCCTGATTTCTTCACCGATGATTGGATACTCAGTGCCGCTATACGTGCTAAATTAGACAGCTTATGCTTAGTAGATTCTTTGAATGTCAGCGGATCGTTATCATAGCAAATTATCACGGCCTGTCTCCGATCGTGGATCATAATAGGAATGGCATAAGTAGCACCCTCCGTCCTTTTCTCTGCAGAAGTTATTCTTCGCGGATTATTATTGAAGTGCATGGTAAAAATCGGCTCTCCTTTTTCAAGAGCTTCATAAGCAACACTTTTTTCTTCGAGCTGAAGCCCGAGACTGGGAGCTTGTTTAGAATTCTGAGATCGCAGGATCACATTCCAGGATTCCATACCGGGTGCCAATAACACCGCTCCTCCATTGGGCAGCCCCTTCTGAATTTCTTCAAGCATATTTCCAAGTATTTCAACCCGATGCTGCCTGTAATCCAGCTTATTTATCGATTGCTCATAGTCTTCCCATTCCTGTTGATTTTCGTGCAGATCAACTACTTCAAGGTAGGTATCCAGGACATTCACTAAGGCATTATTGTACGACATCACCCGATCCTGAATAGCCTCCTGATCGATCTCCTGTTCACTTTCCAGAACCGTAAGTGCAACCGTTTCTCCTTTATTTATAAAAGGAATAATGAGGATATGTTTGGCTTGTACAAAATCAAAGTAGTGCATCAGTTTGGCTTTGGGAATATCCTCCCCAACCACTAATTGTATGATCTCCCCGGCATCTTTGAACTCATTCAGAAAATGATTTTCAAAAGCTACCCGATCCTGAAACATCACATTAGGCAAACCGGTGCTATTGGTTTCCCATACAAATTGCTGCCGGGCACGATTCACCCAACACATGTAGGAAAGCTGAACTCTGGTTGAAGTTCGGAATAAATGCACCAGATCCTCAATGATCTGCTTAAATTCTCGTAACGCTTTTTCTTGTCGGTCTAAAGACATCCGCTTGCTTATTAAAAGTGTGTTAAACTATTAAAGTGTATGGATTTTCATAGTTATTTACCCGCTGTTCAAACCTCTTTCGCCATGGCTTCTGCTTCTTCCACCATGCGCTCAAATGAAGCCAATCCTTTATTCCAGAAATCGGGCTGCGTAATATCGAGCCCCATTTTAGCCACCAGATCTTCCGGCCACTCAGAACCTCCGGCACTCAACAAATCCAGGTATCGGTCAGCAAAACCTTCCGGCCGCTGCGTATATTCTTCATACAGTGCCAGTACCAGTAATTCCCCAAAAGCATAGGCATACACATATCCGGGCGTATGAAGAAAATGCGGAATGTAACTCCACCAAATTCCATAGTCGTCTGTGAGATCTACAGCATCTCCATATAGCGCTTTTTGTTGTTCCATCCATAATTCAGAGAAACGCTCAGCGGTAAGCTCCCCTTCCTCGCGCCGGGCTGTATGCATAGCGTGTTCAAACCGGTTCATCGAGATCTGCCGGAAAATAGTGGCAATGGTATCATCGATCTTACCGATCAGTAAGGCCAATTTTTCCTTTGGGTCATCCAGTTCTTTCATCAGCTTTTGGAATACCAGCATTTCCCCAAATACAGAAGCCGTTTCGGCGGTAGTGAGCGGCGTTGAAGACTGTAACACCCCTTGTTGCCTTGACAAATACTGATGCACTCCATGGCCTAATTCATGAGCCAGTGTTTGTACATCGCGGATCCTGCCGTCAAAATTCATGAATACATAAGGGTGTACAGAAGGAACCGTACCGGCGGAATATGCCCCTCCTCTTTTTCCGGGCTTGATGGCTGCATCAATCCAGCTTTTATCAAAAAATTCTTTGGTGATTTTCCCCATTTTTGGATGGAAGTTTGAATAGGAATCCAACACCATCTTTTCGGCAGAACTCCAGTCGATGGTTGCTTCATTTTTCATAATGGGGGCATACCGGTCATAGTCTTTCATCTCATCCAAACCAAGCAGGTTCCGCTTTAACTTGTAATAGCGTTGAACCAGCTCATACTTAGAAGTAACGGATTCGATCAGCGCATCCACGGTTTTATTATCCGTTTGGTTGGCCAGATTTCTTGAATCGATCCAGCTGTCGTATTTGCGAAGCTTGTCGTTGGTTGCCTTGTCTGCCAAAATGGTATTGAATACAAAGGTAAGTTGTCGGCTGAGTTCCTTGAACTTCTTGGTCAGGGATGCATGAGCACGAATCCTAAGATCACGATCACTTTCATGCAGTTTACTCAACACTTCCTGCTCACTCAGCTCTTTTCCATCCAGCTTAAATTTTGCAGCTCCCAGCGTTTCATCGAAAAAGCGAACCCAGGCGCTTCGTCCGGTTACGGATTTAGCCGACATGATCTTTTCCTGCCCTTCTTCCAGCACATGATCTTTGTACCTGCGCGAGCTTTCAAGATAATGCTTGTAGTTACTCAGTGCCTCATCTTTGATCAATTTCTGCGCTTCATCTTCAGGAATATTCAGCCATTCAACATCAAGAAAAACCAATTTTTGACTGATCTCTGAAGATAATTCATTTGTTTCAGCAACCAGCTTTCCATAGTCCGTGTTGCCGGTATCAGTAGACCATCGCAAATAGGCGAACGAGCCGATCTTTCCCGACATATCTAAAATGTCTTCATATTTATCCAGCATTTGCTTGAATGCTTTTGCATCCAATCCGGCAACTTTTCCTCGGTATGAATCCGCAAAAGCCTGTGCTTCTTCCAATACCTTCTTTTTATCTTTAGCGAGTTGTGGATCTTCGTTTGATGAATAGAGGTCAGAGAGATCCCAATTAATCTTTTCAGCACCTGTTTTTTTGTTCTCTGTCTTTTCGCTCATTCCTTGATTTTTTTGATCTGATGGTACATTTGCTATCTGAATTTAAAACATTGAATATAGGACTTGGCGCACGCGAATTAAAGGAATAAGAAGAGTTTTATTTTTGGGAAGGGAGATCAGTGATTTACATCCGCACGAGATCAATTTACATATTAGAATGGGGGCCCCGTTCAGAAATATTGAACTCAAATTTCAACTCAAATTTTTCGTTGGTTTCAAGTTCATACTCTGCATGAAGCTGATCGAGTTGGGCATGGATAAGACTTAAGCCAAGGCCTGGGGTATTTGAGAAATCTTGCCCTTTGCTGAAGCCGGGGCCATTATCCTTATAGGAAAACACAAGCTTTTTATCCACTACCTCCATCGAAATATCGATCTTACCATCAAATGTTTTAAGAAACGCATATTTGAATGAATTAGTCAGCAGTTCATTAAAAAGTAATCCCAATGGAATAGCCTGATTAATGTTTAGTTGATACTCTTCTAAATCCAGATTAATTGTCACTTCGTTTTTAGTCTGCATAGTCTTTTCTATAGCTGGTATAAGCTGGTTCAGATAATGTTTGATGTTCACCGAAGACAAACGTTCTGTTTCGTACATCAACTCGTGCACCATTGCAATAGAATGAATGCGATTTATGCTTCTCTGAAGGGGCAACTTATGCTCAGGTTCTAATTCCATACTTTGCAACTCCAGAAGTCCCGAAACGATCGCCAGGTTATTTTTTACCCGATGATGGATCTCAGCCAGCAGGGTTGTTTTCTCTTTAAGCGCATCTTTTAAAACTTCTTCCTGATCTTTGCGTGGACTGATATCAATAAAAGTTGTTGCCACCCGAAGCACCCTGCCCTTTTTATCCAGCAATGGATTTGCATCTACCTGCAGCCACACATAATGCTTGGTCTTGGGATTGTACACCCCCATGATCACATTCTTGATATGACTTTTCTCTGTTATGGCACGTGCGGCCGGTAATTCATCAGCAGGGAAAAGAGATTTGTCACTTTTAATAATCTTCCAGCCCTCATCATATACGGTACGGCCATAAAGCTGATCTTTGGTAAGCCCCAGCAGTTCTTCCGCTTTATTATTTGAAAGTAAGATAGCGGACTCTTCATCCTGAACTACCACACCTATCTGCAGATCATCAAAAAGAAAATTCAGCGATTTATCGAAGTGTTCTTCAGAAACTGATTCTTTTTCAACTGCAACTACATTATGTCCAATATGGATGACAACAGGTTCTTTTTCATATTCATCTGAGTATAAACTGCATTCCCATTTAACACTCTTGAAACGGCCGGTATCTCGTATCTTGATTTTATTGATGATCTGAAACGGGCTATTCGCATAATCCTGAACACAATCGGCAAGTAACTCCTTGTACTCTTCTACCTCACCGGAAGATATAAAAGTTGTGAAATTTGCTTCGGAAATAGAATCCCCGGGAAATAGAAAAGTCTGTACATAATGGTCATTTGAAAACAAAATATCCCCTTTAGTATTTGTAATCACCAAATACAAGGTTTTTGAATTAGATATCCATTCGGGAATTCCGTATAAAAGAGACATTTCTATATTTTTCAAACCTGTTCCCTCAAACATCATCTCAGCTCATTATGATACAGCTTAAGCTTTATACCACTTCTATTTTTTTAATTACCGGCATATGTGTGCTGAGCTTAGATTATTCTTTACAAGAAGGAATGTAGCTAAAGTGATTTTATATAGCTACTTCTTGGCCAAAAGAAAGCTTATTACGCTTACATATTTTGTAAATACCGGTTTTTAGAAATTATCGTTTTTTAAGAATGTAATCCTTAATTTTGGGGTTATTAAATTCACTGAGAATCAGTTGTTTTTAAATCATTTTAAAGGATTATTCATTAGCAAAATAAATCGCTGTCAAAATACCGCACGAGGTTAACAGACCATTGAAATCACTTGAAGCCGTATTCGGCCCCAATTCAGCACTTGTAGAAGAATTATACGATCAATATCAAAATGACCCAAAATCGGTTCCAGCTCATTGGAAAAGATACTTTGATGAACTCGAGGGCAAACCCGTAGATGAAGCTGAGCCTGAGAAAATTCAGCCTTCACAGGCTAAACAAGAAGTCTCTGACAGCAACCGAAAAGAACCGGCCGAGACTAAAAAACCCCCCGCTCAAAAAGAGGCAAAAAAAGAAGTTCAAGCACCTAAAAACGCAAGTTTAGAGAAAATAAAAGGTGTAGCTACTAAGATCGTTGAGAATATGGACGATAGCCTTGAGGTTCCTACAGCTACCTCCATCCGAGTGCTTCCTGTTAAAATGATGGTGGAAGATCGTACCATAATTAACCGCCACCTGCTAAAAAGAAATGAGCCCAAAGCTTCGTTCACGCATTTTATTGCCTGGGCTATTATTCGTGCACTTAAAGAGTTTCCGACGCTGAATAGTTCTTATCTTTATAAAGAGGGCAACCATTACCGGGTAGTTCCTGATTCTGTAAACTTAGGGGTTGCTGTTGATCTGGAAGGTAAAGACGGATCTCGTAATCTGGTCGTTCCAAATATCAAAGGCGTAGATAAAATGAATTTTAAAGAGTTCTTGCATGCTTATGCTGAACTCATTGACAAAGCCCGGAATGGCAAACTGCAAATCGAGGATTTTCAAGGCACTACAATAAGTATCACCAATCCGGGGACTATAGGCACGGTTTCCTCAGTCCCAAGATTGATGAAAACCCAGGGAGCTATTATAGCCACCGGTGCCATTGATTATTCGGCTGAGTATCGTGCCATGTCAAAGGAGATCTTGAATCAGCTTGGAGTCAGCAAAGTGATGACTGTATCTTCTACCTACGATCACCGGGTAATACAGGGTGCTGAATCTGGTATGTTCCTAAAGAAAATGGATGATCTTTTAAGCGGACAAGAAGATTTTTATGAACAAATTTTCTCCGATCTGGACATCCCATACGAACCGCTTCCTTATGGAGAAGATAATTATACCGGTCCGTTTTCGAGCGGAGAAAATACGCTTGAACATGATCGCCGTGCAGTGGGTGTTTGGAGGCTTATCAATATGTATCGTATGCGCGGGCATGTGTTGGCTGACCTTGATCCACTTGGAAAAGAGCCGGGCAAAAACCCAGAACTTGACCTCGATTATTACGGACTTTCACTTTGGGATCTGGACCGGGAATTTTACTGCGGCGGCTTAGGAGGAAAAGAACGGGCTACACTACGTGAGATCCTCAGCTTGCTCCGTGATACGTATTCCGAAAATATTGGTGTGGAATACATGCATCTACTGGATCTGGAAGAACGCAATTGGTTGCGCGAGGCCATGGAATCGACCGGAAATAATGCGCAACTCTCTAAAGATGATAAGCGGGAGATCCTTCATAAGCTAAATCAAGCGATGGCTTTTGAGGAATTCCTACACAAGAAGTACATCGGCCACAAACGTTTTTCGCTGGAAGGTGCCGACACACTGATCCCAATGATCCATTTTTTACTGGAAAAGGCCGGAGAGCATGGGATTGAGAAATTCTTTATGGGCATGGCTCACCGCGGCCGCCTGAATATGCTCGTAAACATTATGAATAAGCCTTACCATCGGGTGTTTGCTGAATTTGAAGGAAACATAGACCCCGATTCCATTCAAGGTTCCGGAGATGTAAAATATCACCTTGGCGCACGTGGAGTCCATAAAGCTGCTAACGGTACTGAAATTGAACTGCAGTTGATGCCAAACCCATCTCACCTTGAAGCTGTGAACCCGGTTGTTGAAGGTGCCGTTCGGGCAATGCAAGATCATCACGAAAAAGAAGATGCTTCAAAACGAGTGGTTCCGGTATTGATGCACGGTGATGCTGCTTTTGCCGGGCAAGGAGTTGTTGCTGAAACCCTGAACATGTCTCAGCTTGAAGGATACAGTACAGGCGGAACGGTTCATATTATCATCAATAATCAAATTGGTTTTACTACCCTTCCTAAGGATGGTCGCTCTACTGAATATGCTTCAGATATTGCCAAAACCGTGTTGGCTCCGGTTTTTCATGTAAACGGTGATAAGCCGGAAGCTGCCGTTTATGCCATCCAAATGGCGCTCGACTACCGCCAAAAATTTGGAAAAGATGTGGTTATTGATCTGATAGGATATCGTAAGCATGGCCATAACGAAGGTGATGAACCTGCCTTTACCCAGCCAGGTATGTACAAAGAGATCAATGATCATTCACCGGTTCGTGACGTGTACACAGAACATCTTGTGAAAAACGGGGAACTCACCAAAGAGGAAACTCAGCAGATCTTCGATGAATTTGACCAACTGTTACAAGAAGCATTTGAAGATGCTAAAAAAGCTCCGAATCTTGAGGTCACGGATAACCTGATCGACCGGGCTGAAACTCCACAGGATGAATGGAAGGCTTATCCCGACACCACCTATCCTGCTGAAGAACTCAAAGATATTGCTGTTAAACTGAATACTGTTCCCAAAGATTTCGACGCCAATCCGAAACTGCTTAAACAGTTAGCGAAACGTGCCGAGATCGTAAACAAAAATGAGAAAAAGATCGATTGGGGCTTTGCGGAGTTACTAGCCTTCGGTTCACTCCTGAAAACAGGAACTACGATCCGATTGACCGGACAGGATGTTGAGCGAGGCACATTCTCTCATCGCCATTCGGTACTTCATGGAACAGAAACCAGTCAGAAATTCGTGCCCCTCAATAATCTTTCTGATGATCAGGCGCGCTTCCATGTTCATAACAGTTTATTGAGTGAGTTTGCTGCATTAGGGTTTGAATTTGGTTATAGTGCTGAGAAACTGGATGCTCTTGTTATTTGGGAAGCACAGTTTGGTGATTTTGCCAACGGGGCACAGGTCATCATTGACCAGTTTATATCTGCAAGTGAAGCCAAATGGGGACAAAAAACAGCGTTGGTTATGAATCTTCCTCATGGCTATGAAGGCCAGGGACCGGAGCACTCCTCTGCCCGCCTGGAACGTTTCCTTCAGCTTTGTGCTGAAGATAATATGCAGGTTATGAATGTAACGACCCCGGCCCAGTATTATCATATGCTGCGCCGGCAAGCACTTCAGGAAAACAAAAAGCCTGCCATTTTGATGTCTCCAAAAAGTTTACTTCGTCATCCAATGGCGACTTCAAGCAGGGATGAACTGGCCGATGGTAAATTTCAGCCCTTCATCATTGACAAAAACCTTACTGATCCAAAATCACTTAAACGTCTCGTGATCTGTTCCGGAAAGGTGTACTATGACCTCTTGAAATACCGTCAGGAAAATGAGATCGAAAATGTTGCGATTGCCCGATTAGAACAATTCTATCCCTTTGCGGATGATGAGATCGAAGAGCAACTAAAGGATTTCACTTCCATTAAGGACATTGTTTGGTGCCAGGAAGAGCCCAGGAATATGGGAGCATGGACATTCGTCGCGCCCCGATTTATGGAGCTGTTGCAAGATGGACAAACGTTGAGTTATATAGGCCGACAAGCATCCGCTTCTCCGGCTGCAGGGCAGAAGAAGATCCACCAGGCCGAACAGGATAAACTGGTTGAAGATGCAATGATTGTTAAGTAAAATCCTTAACCGCAGGAGCTTAAAGCCTGACAGTATTTGCTGTCGGGCTTTTTTTTTACGGGGAAAATCATTTCTTTCTTTCAAGTAGCAACCATAAAAATGATTCCTTTTTTTATGCCAAAGCCTAAATCTGTTGAAGATTTCTTTAGTACACTCACACAGTGGAAAAAAGAGCTAACTTATTTAAGAGATCTGATCTCCGATACAGAACTTGAGGAAACCGTCAAATGGGGAATCCCGGTATATACCATTGGTGGCAAAAACGTGGTGGGTTTAGGTGGATTTAAACATCACTTTGGAATTTGGTTTTTCAATGGAGCCTTGCTCGATGACCCTCATGGGCATTTACAAAACGCACAGGAAGGCAAGACCAAAGCTATGCGTCAGCTTCGGTTTATGTCTTTTGAAGAAATTGATGACAATGTGGTAAAAGGTTTTATTCATCAGGCAATCAACAATCAAAAAGTCGGCAAAGAAGTCAAAATTGATCTTAATAGAGGCGCTGATATTCCCCCTATATTGGAAAGAGCTTTTTTAGAAGATGAAGGTCTAAAATCACATTTCGGTGAGTTGACACCTGGCAGACAGCGTGAATATGCTCAATACATTGCAGATGCCAAACAAAAAGCCACCAAAAAGCGCCGGCTGGATAAGATCATTCCTATGATCAGGCAAGGTGTTGGGCTGAATGATAAGTATCAGAAATAGCCATCCCGTTGATCTCTTCATTCCGAAAATACTTAAAAATTATTCTTCCCGCCGTAATTCTTATCATGGTACCTGGATTAGTTTTATCCAGAGTATATAAACCCGAGCAAAGCATACCTGATCCCGAAACTACAATTACCGCAAAGGAAGAAGGGAACATATCGGCAAAGCTGCAGAAGTTTAGGGAGAAGTGACCAACGTCCGTTTTATCCACCAAATTGGAGGCCAGCCAACATTCATAAACTTTGGTCGTCCTGATCCTAATCAGGATCTCGCCGTGGTTATCTGGGGTGGAACCAAAGGAAAATGGCAACAATCACCGGAAAATATCTACCCGAATAATGAGATCTGTGTTACCGGCAGAATTGAATCTCATGAGAGAACTCCCTAATAGAAGCTGTCCGCACTGAACAGATCAGAATTAAATAGAAAGTAGTTAGAAAACCTTCACGGATAAGCTTAGTAAAATATATGCGCATTAGCTATATTGAACATGCGCATAAATAAATTTAACCGTCATGAGTAAAGAAACACTTAATCTTTCCATAGAAAAACATATCAAAGAGCGGGCAAAAAAGATAGCTAAAAACAGGGGAATTAGTGTATCCAGGCTATTTGAAGAAGTAGTTAGGCAAGTAGAAGAGCCCGTTGAGGATTATAAGCCAACCCCGGGAAGTGCTGCAGAGCGCATTTATAATATAATACCCGAATCTAAAAAACTGGACAATTACGATTATAAGAAACTAAAAATGGATGCCCTAAGGGATAAATATGACCTTTAGTAAAGTACTTATCGACACAAATGTTTGCTTAGATGCAGCACTTTTTCGAAACCCATTTGCATCAACTGCCTTAAAAATTTTTGAAGTAGCTGAATTAAGATCTGTCGAATTAATAATATCAGCTCACACTTTCGATACTATTTTTTACATTTTACGAAAAGATTATTCGATTGAAAAAGCCTATTGAGTTAATTCAAGAACTACGTTCAACCTCTAAGGTTGGGACTATAACCCACCAAATAATCGATGAAGCCATTTCCCTGAAATGGCCTGATTTCGAAGATGCCATTCACTATCTCTCTGCTCTTTATTCAAAATGTGAAGCTATTATAACACGAGATCCATCAGGGTTTGGGGAGTCTTCTATTCTGGTCCTAACTCCTTTTGAGTTTTTAGATCAGCTTGATAACTGATACTCAAACTCATAGAAATGCTTTCCACCTTCAATTATGATAGCCATTTTACCGGATAACCCTTTCAGTTCATCGGTAGCAGAATCAGGCACTACCTCCAAAATAAGCCGGTCTTCTCCTTTGTCCATCGTACCAAAATGCTGAAGTACAAAACCTCCTTTCTTCCCTTTCAACATTCCCTGAACTTGTTCAATGGCAACATACCCTGCCGATCCTTTTACCGGGGTCATAACACTTAGCATCTCACCTTTGCTTGTTGCATCAAGTTCTCCGTAAAAGGTTTTATCAAGCGACATCCGGCTTAATTTAATGCCATCATTTCCCTCAGCATACGCTTTCATGGGTTCTAATTTTACCTCAAATTCTCCCGTGATCTTCATGAGTTCTTATGTTTAATTTTTGCTGCTAAAATTGCACCAAAATAAGCCATTGGAATATATGCCCCTACAATATCAACGATATTAAACCAAAGCGGAGACGGCAACATCACCACATTACTTATTCCTCCTAAAAGGAAAAAGCATCCAATGAATATTGCCCATTTCTTAGGTTCAGATACCACAAAATAAGCTGTCAATAAAGCTCCTGCCAGTGTTCCTAAAGCATGAGCCAAAAACGGCATCAAAAAATGTTTGGGTTGGAAAAGATGCATCGATTCCTGCAATCCTTCCATAGTGGTAACATCTGCTCCTCCCGGAGGCTGGATAATAGATCCGCTGATCATAATGATCCCCATATTTACAGCTCCACCTACTACAATTCCTGCTAATGCCGCAATACTATTTCTTATAAATGGCTTCATATTCGTTTATTTAATGTGATGGAAGACAGCAGATTATAGGGAATTTGAGGAGTAGTGCAAACCGCAAATATCATTTGAGCGTGTTGCTGAAAAGCCTGCATATTGATTTAATCAAGTATTTGTTCTGGTGAATCACCCATACCTCCAAATGCTGGTACCCATTCGATCTGACCGATTGCCGATCTGATCGATAGCTAAGGTTTGGCACCTCATCCAGCCATCGATCGGACAGGCTTGGAGCCATCAGACCGTAGAGGCCAGATCAAACCAAAGAATAGGCCGATCTTAAAAATCCAATCCAACAAAAAACCCCACACAAATTAATGTGCAGGGTTTGTAAATCTTATCTGAGAGTTATGAGGGTTGACTTACATCATTCCGCCCATGCCTCCCATTCCTGGCATTCCGCCGCCCATGCCACCTGGCATTCCGCCGCCGTTGTCGTCATCGTCGCCTTTAGAAGGCTTCTCAGAGATAACAGCTTCAGTGGTGAGCATCAATCCGGATACAGAAGCAGCGTTTTGTAAGGCTGTTCTGGTAACTTTAGTAGGATCGATAACACCGGCCTTGATGAGGTCTTCATACACTTCGGTACGTGCATTGTAACCGAATGCATCTTTGCCTTCCAGTACTTTCTGAACAACAATAGCGCCTTCGGCACCGGCGTTGTTCGCGATCGTACGAAGAGGAGATTCTAATGCTCTGCGAATGATTTGAACACCCACATTTTCATCATCATTATCACCCTTGATCTTATCGAGAGATTTAATGGTACGAAGCAGGGCAACGCCTCCGCCGGGTACAATTCCTTCTTCAACGGCCGCACGTGTTGCATGCAAGGCATCTTCAACGCGGGCTTTCTTCTCTTTCATTTCAACTTCAGAAGCTGCACCTATATAAAGTACCGCAACACCGCCACTTAATTTAGCAAGGCGTTCCTGAAGTTTTTCACGATCGTAATCAGAAGTAGTGTTCTCAATTTGCGACTTAAGTTGATTTACACGAGCTGTGATGTCGTCTTCTTTACCGTTTCCATCAACAATAGTGGTGTTGTCTTTGTCGATAGTAATACGAGATGCACGGCCTAAGAAATCTAACGTAGCGTTCTCAAGTTTGTAGCCGCGCTCTTCAGAAATAACAGTACCACCGGTAAGGATGGCGATATCTTCCAACATAGCTTTTCTTCTGTCGCCAAAGCCGGGAGCTTTAACAGCAGCAATTTTCAGAGAACCACGGAGCTTGTTAACTACCAATGTAGCCAATGCTTCGCCTTCAATATCTTCAGCGATGATCAATAATGGATTTCCGTTTTGAACTACTTTCTCAAGAATTGGAAGCAGGTCTTTCATCGCTGAAATCTTCTTGTCAAAGATCAGGATGTAAGGATCTTCCATTTCGGTGATCATCTTTTCAGAATCGGTCACGAAATAAGGAGAAAGATAACCGCGGTCGAACTGCATACCTTCTACCGTCTCGAGATAGGTTTCAGTTCCTTTGGCTTCTTCAACAGTGATAACACCGTCTTTACCAACTTTTTCCATTGCATCGGCGATCAAGTTTCCGATGGTTTCATCATTGTTGGCTGAAATGGTTCCGATCTGAGCGATCTCTTTACGATCGTCAATATCACGGCTCATATTCTTGAGATCTTCAACGATCACTTTAACTGCTTTCTCAATACCGGATTTCAGATCCATTGGATTAGCACCGGCAGTAACATTCTTCAGGCCTTCGCTTAAAATAGCCTGGGCCAAAACAGTAGCAGTGGTAGTTCCATCACCGGCATTATCGCTGGTTCTGGAGGCTACTTCTTTAACCATCTGAGCGCCCATATTCTGGACTTTGTCAGACAATTCAATTTCTTTTGCAACGGTCACACCATCTTTGGTTACCGTAGGTGAGCCGAATGATTTTTCTATAACAACATTGCGTCCACGTGGGCCGAGGGTTACTTTAACCGCATTGGCCAACTTATCAACACCTTTCTTCAGGGCGTCGCGTGCTTCAATGTCATAATGAACTAACTTAGCAGACATAATTATCTATAATTTTAAGTTTATGATTTAATTTCTTTGAAAAGCAGGGTTTTATGATACAATACCCATGATATCAGATTCGCGCATAATCAGGTATTCTTCTCCATCAAGAGTTACTTCGGTACCTGCATATTTTCCATAAAGGACTTTGTCTCCTTTCTTCACGCTCATCTCAATTTTGTTGCCGTTTTCTACTTTGCCGGCACCAACCGCTACTACTGTACCTTGTTGCGGTTTTTCTTTAGCCGTATCGGGAATGATAATTCCGGAGCTGGTTTTTTCTTCAGCAGGCTCGGCCTGTACCAACACACGGTCGCCTAAAGGTTTAATCTTAGCCATTTTTATGACTCCTGTTAGTTTTGATTATTAATTAAATTTTCTGGGCAATGCCCTTCATTGTTTCGCATCATTCAGTGCAACTTCCGTACCAAACCAAAAAAACTATACACAAACCCGCCTAAAATGGTAGAATTGACTGCTTTTTGAAGGGAATTTCTCAGGAATTAAGAAAGCCTGTCAGACTGTTCTAAATGCTCTGACAACTTTGCATAGGTTTCGGGCGGCCAATGCTCGGCGCGATCATCAAAGTTAAAGCCATCGGGTTGATAATCTCCCAATACCGGCTTCAGAGAATTGCTCAATTTTTTACGGCGTTGATTGAAGGCAGTCCGAACTACGGTTTTCAGTGTTTGATCTGAGAAGCTAAGATCAGGTTTATCAAATTTCAGTTTGATAACAGCACTCGTAACTTTTGGTGGTGGGCTGAATGAATTGCGTGATACCTCGAATAAAATCTCAGGTGTGCAAAAAAGCTGGGTTTGCACACTAAGTATGCCATATTCCTTCGATGAAGGATCTGCAACCAAACGCTCAGCTACTTCCTTTTGCATCATAAGAATGGCTTCGGAAAAAAGCTTTCGGTTTTCAAGCAGATCGAACAAGATCGGAGAGGTTATGTAGTAAGGTAAATTCCCTATCACTATATTATTGTTTTTCGGATCAACCATTTCCGGCCAATTGACTTTTAGCACATCTTTTTCGTGAATGATCAGGTTTTCAATTTCCTGCTTTAGCACTTTCACTGCTCTTTGATCTAATTCGATCGCATGAACATTGGTAAACGTTTCGGCAAGCCACTTCGTTAAAGCCCCGGTTCCCGGGCCTATCTCGATGATCCGGTCTTCTTTTTCTGCGACAATGGCATCAATAATTTTAAAAATGATATTCTTATCCGTCAAAAAATGCTGACCGAGACTTTTTTTGGTTCTAAAAGACATGTGGAGGTATAGGTGTTCGGTGTTCGGTGTTCGGTGTTCGGTGTTCGGTGTTCGGTGTTCGGTGTTCGGTGAAGATTGGGGCTAAACACGCTAATGTCAATTATTTCATTTGTTCACTGCATCCGATTAACTATTCACTGCATCCTGCAAAAAGATTTGTAAATTACCCCTTGGTTAGCAACCTTCTAAGTAAACTCACACAGAAACATAATTAATGAGCTTTCTTGAAAAAATTGGTTTAGGCCAAAAGAAAAAAGAGATTTCACCTCTGATTGGTGAAAAAAAGAAAAAAGAACAGGAAAAGTATTCACTGAGAAGAAATCCCTATATCCGTGTTTTTATCCTGATCTTATTTGTTGCGATCAGTGCTTTTTCATTGCCTCGTAATCCCGTTAACTCCGGGTTAAATTATTCTCAGGGGCAGCCTTGGAGGAATCCTGACTTAACCGCACCATTTACTTTTGCCATTCAAAAAACCGATGCAGAACTGGAAGAAGAGCGCGAAGCAATTCGTAGTTCCACCGCCCCTATTTTCCGGGCTGATCAGAATGTGCCAATTACTGTTCAAACCCGCCTCGACTCCATTTATAGGGAGATACAGCCGGTCTTAGAAACCTACCATAATTGGCAAACCGCAGAACGACAGTCTGCTTCTACTGCTGACTCAGACAGTACTAATTTCGCACTTGAGATTCGTGAGTCGGAAATGGATTTTACCGAGAGATCCTGGGAGATCCTTCTTGAGAGTTATGACCGGGTTCAGCAAAATAACCTCGCACCAAGTCAATTTATCGGAGTTGAAATAAAACAACAGCTTGAATTGCTTATTGATCAGTTGATGAATCAAGGGGTCATCAATCAAAATAAAAGTAATCTACAAACCGATAATATCATCATTCGGAATAACAGGGAAAGTACGGAACAATCCGTTGATCTGGCCCGAATTCGGGATCTAAGAGAAGCTAATGAGTTTGTACAGTTCAGGCTGAACCGCGTTTTTAGTGAGGACGAAACCCGCCTTGCCATGGAGATCTATAACAAAGTTATCATTCCGAATCTCCGTTTCAGCGAAGAGGATACACAGGAACGCTTACAGGCGGCATTATCTGATGTTTCAGAAACCAAAGGTGCCGTTGCTCAAGGCCAGGTTATCATCCGAAGAGGAGACCTCGTTTCTACCGAACGTGCCAACATTTTAAGAAGCCTGGCAGAAGCACGTTCTGAAAACGCCAGCCAAATTGAAAAATGGGTTCGTTTTGCCGGACAACTCATTATTATCATTGCTGTAACTTTTGTCTTCTTCATGTATATCCATCTTTACAGAAGAAGCATAACTTCGGATAATGCACTATTTCTGCTCGTATTTTTAACCCTTGGTCTGGTTTCATTTTCGGCCGGTTTGATCAACTATCTTGATATTGCAGATCCCTATATAATTCCAGTTGCCATAGCTCCTATCGTACTCACTATCATTTTTGATTCCCGGGTCGGCCTTGTTTCCGCTATCATGCTTGCAAGCCTATTGGGACTGATAAATGGGAATAGTTTTGAATTTGTAGTTGCCACATTTACAGCCTGTAGTTTAGGCGTTTTTTCCGTTCGTGATATTAAAGACCGATCTCAGTTTTTCTTTACCACGCCCGGTATTGTCTTCATAACGTATTTGATGGTAATAGGCTCCTTTAATGTGGCTACTTTAAGCGGCTGGGATATGTTCACCTCAGATCTTATGTATATAGCCATCAGCTCTGTTTTCATCTTATTCACGTATCCCATTATTCTCTTGTTTGAGAAGATCTTTGGCGTTACTACCGACTTTACCCTCATCGAGCTTGGAGACACCAATCAGCCTTTACTTAAAAAGCTGATGAATAAAGCGCCCGGAACGTTTCACCACAGTCTTCAGGTAGCAAATTTATCTGAGGCTGCAGCGTCAGCAATTGGAGCAAATTCGCTGCTATGCAGAGTCGGTGCTCTTTACCATGATATTGGGAAAATGGTGAAGCCGGATTATTTCGTTGAAAACCAAACCAAAGGAAATAATGAGCATGACAATTTGAAGCCACAGATGAGCGCAATGGTCATAAAAGCGCATGTGAGCGAAGGGGTGAAAATGGCCGAAGACGAAGACCTGCCGAACATCATTATTGATTTCATAAAAACACACCACGGCACATCAGTGATCCGCTATTTTTATGAAAAAGCTAAGGAAGACGATAGCCTTAAAAGCATGCTTCAGGAAGATCAGTTTCGGTATGAAGGCCCACTTCCATCATCTAAGGAAACAGGCATTCTGTTACTTGCTGATGGAATTGAAGCCGCCTCGCGTGCCATGAAAAACCCAACCTACAGCAAACTCGAAAATCTGGTAAACCGCATGGTTGATGACCGGGTTGCAGAGGGGCAACTTAGTCACAGCCCGCTTACATTCAGGCATCTTCAGGTAATCAAAGAAACCTTCCTGAATATTTTGGTCGGCGTGTACCATAGCCGCGTTGAATATCCCGAAGACAAAGAACGTGAGGCCGAAGAAAAAGAAGCAGCTGAAAAGCTTCAGAAAAAAGCTGAAACCTCTGAAAATGGTTCAGAACAAACACAGGAACAGGATAAAACCGACAACTAATTGTGGCATTCAAGCAAGAACTGGACCTATACCTGCAGTTTACCAAGCTTGAAAAAGGACTGAGTGAGAACTCCGTAGTTTCCTATAAAAATGACCTTGAACGATATTTCTTATTCCTTACCACGGAAAAAAAGATCACTGATCTCGGAGGGGTTACACTCACTCACATCGAAGATTTCTTGAGTTTTCTGGTAGATGAAGAATTGCTTTCAGCCAGCTCTCTGGCACGCAATATTTCAAGCATCAGGGGATTTCATGAATTCGCCGTGGTTGAAGGCATCACCAAAGCCAATCCTGCAGAACTCGTAGAACTCCCCAGAAAAGCCTCCAAACTTCCCGAAGTTTTAAACCGGGATGAGATCGAGGCGATCCTGGCTACTCCCGACCTTACCACTCCTGCCGGTATACGCGATAAGGCTATTTTGGAAACCTTGTATGGAACCGGAATACGTGTAAGCGAACTCACCGGTCTGGAACAAGACCGCCTCATTTTTGAAATTGGATTTATACGGGTGATCGGAAAGGGAAATAAGGAACGTTTGGTGCCTGTAGGTGAGATCGCCCAGGATGCTATTTCGCATTACACAGAACATGTGCGCCCCCAATTCTATAATCCTGAAAAGGATCATAAAGCCAAAAATAAAGTCTTTCTCAGTATGCGAGGCAGTGCTTTATCAAGAATGAGTATCTGGAATATTGTCCAGAAAGCATCTGAACAAGCGGAGATTAAAAAAAATGTTTACCCCCACATTTTCAGGCACTCTTTTGCCACACATTTACTGGAAGGCGGTGCCGATCTTCGTGCCGTTCAGGAAATGCTGGGGCATTCCTCTATATTGACCACTGAGATCTATACTCATGTGGACCGTTCATTTCTGCATCAGGTACACAAAGAATTTCACCCAAGGGCCTGATATTTCAGGCTAATAAATCATAAAAATTTTCGTTCAGCAATAAGCTCTTACTTCTGCTATTTTAGCAGCTAACTTAAATTCATCTTATTCATGGCTCTTACAAGAACTCTGCTACTGGCTTTCACGCTTCTCTTTACAACCCAAACTTTAACGGCTCAGGTTCTCACCTCAAAATCCTATGAAAATGGCATGGTCGTTTCGGCTGATTACCACGCCTCTGAAATTGGGAAACAGATCCTTCAGCAAGGCGGCAATGCTGTTGATGCAGCGGTAGCCGTCCAATTTGCTTTGGCGGTGACATTGCCCCGTGCCGGAAACATCGGCGGTGGCGGATTCATGGTCGTCCATTTAGCTGATGGAGAAACAAATACCCTGGATTTCAGGGAGAAAGCGCCCGAACGTGCCAGCCGGAATATGTACGTCAGAAATGGAGAATTTAAATCTGACTTGAGCTGGGAAGGTATTTTAGCTGTGGGCGTCCCCGGCACCGTAGATGGAATGATAAAAGCCATTGAACGCTACGGACGTATGCCATTAGACATGGTCATACAGCCGGCTATAAAGCTCGCTCGAGAGGGATACCCCCTTTCCTACACTCAGGCTCAGGACTTGAATAATCATAAGGATACGTTCAGGAAATACCAGGCTTCAGCGAGATACTTCACCACCGGAGATTCGACTTTATTCCGGGAAGGTGATCTTTTTGTACAGGAAGATCTGGCCAAAACTTTGGAGCGTATTGCCCGCTTTGGAAGAGAAGGTTTTTACTCCGGCCCCGTTGCTGATGCCATCGTTAATGAAATGGATCGCTATCGCGGGTTGATCGGATATCGAGATCTCAGGAATTATGAAAGCGTTTGGAGGGAACCCATTGTCGCAGACTTCCTGGGATACAAATTACACATCATGCCACCACCCAGCAGCGGAAGTGTTGCCATTGCACAGATCCTTGAAATGATTGATGATTACCCGCTGGTAGAAATGGGGCATAATTCTGCAGAATATGTACATATAGTAAGCGAAGCTATGCGTCGGGCTTTTGCTGACCGCTCCTATTACTTAGGCGACCCTGACTTTGTTGACATCCCCATGGAAGAACTTTTAAGTGAAGAATACAACAATGACCGAATGACTTCTTTCAGGGACGATCAAGCCACAACATCCGAATCTTTAGAGCATGGTGAAATTGCAGAGTTTCTGGAATCTTCTGAAACCACCCATTTTTCGATAGTAGATAAAGACGGCAATGCTGTTTCGGTGACCACTACCCTAAACGGATCTTTTGGAAGTCATGTCTCGGTTAGCGGGGCCGGTTTTCTTCTGAATAATGAGATGGATGACTTTTCAGCCCAGCCGGGAGAGCCCAATGCCTATGGGCTGATCGGTGCAGAAGCCAATGCCATTGAGCCCGGAAAGCGGATGCTGAGCAGTATGTCGCCTGCCATTGTTACAAAGGATGGAAAAATTGATATGGTATTAGGTGCAGCCGGCGGACCAAGAATCATTACTGCTACCCTTCAAAGCTTTTTGAACAGAGCCGTATTTGGAATGAGATCGCAGCAGGCAACGGCTCAGCCGCGCTTTCACCATCAATGGCTGCCAGATATGATATTTTTTGATGATTTTGGATTGAGCCCTGACACACAACAAGCTTTAGAAAAAAAGGGCCACAGATTATTTCCAATGCCCGGTATTGGAAGAGCTCATAACATTTATGTAGATCGAAATGGAAAACTCAACAGCGGCGTTGATCCCCGGGGTGACGGCCACGCTGCCGGTTACTAAAATTTTAAACGCAAATAAACCGGATCGGATGGATATCCGCTGATTTTAATCTACATTTTTATGAAACACTCAGAACTAACCGAAAAGATCATTGAGTGCTTTTATATCATTTATAACAGACTTGGATATGGCTTTCTTGAAGTGTTAACATCGGAGATTTTTTTTAACAATCGGTCAGATGGACCTGGAGAGAAGTTAAACAATTCTCGAATTCGATCTGATGGATTACCCATCTGATCGATGGGTGCTGGATTTGGATACGAAATGAACTTGAGTGTTCCGATCAAACAATCGGTCATACAGACTTGGAACCGCCAGATCACGACTCAAAAAGCTTTAACAAGGATAATTATATCAAACTTACGTTAATTAACTATCTAAGGACTATAGAAATCTAAGTTGGGCTACTTTTTTTGAATTTTGGCAAAAAGCTGAATTAAAATGAAAAATATTTTCAAACAATCGCCATAATTTCCCTTAGTTTTATTGGTGATCATCGGCAAAATTAGCGTCATCCCCTTTCAAAATTTTTAAATCATGAAGCAAGCTTACGAATCGATATCCTGGGAAGAAGATCATCTGTCAATTTTAGACCAAACACAGTTACCGCTTAGAGAGATCTATTCTGATGTAAATACCATCGGACAAGTTTGGGATGCTATAAAAAAGCTAAAAGTACGAGGTGCTCCTGCCATCGGTATTGCCGGGGCTTACGGACTTTACCTTGGGGTACGGGAACTTGATTCCAAGAACTTCACCAGCTTCAACGTAGAGCTGAACCGATGGATCGAATATCTGAAAACATCCCGGCCAACAGCTGCCAATCTCAGCTGGGCGCTGGAACGTATCAATCAAACCGTGTATGCCAACAAGGATAAAGAGCTTGATGAGATAAAGGACATCATCCTGAAAACGGCAAAAACCATCCATGATGAAGATAAACGTGTGTGCAAGAAGATCGGTGAAAACGGCTCTGAACTAGTAAAAAAGCAATGGAATATTCTCACCCATTGCAATACCGGGGCCTTGGCCACAGGAGCTTACGGAACAGCTTTTTCGGTGATACTGCACGCCCACCATCAGGAAAAAGATATTCACGTTTGGGTTGATGAAACCAGGCCGCTGTTACAGGGAGCACGGCTGACAACCTGGGAATTACAAAAAGCCGGGATTCCGTTTCATCTCATTACGGATTCGACGGCTGGTTCACTCATAAATACCGGCAAAGTTGACATGGTGGTAGTGGGTGCAGATCGGGTTACCGCTAATGGAGATACCGCCAATAAGATCGGCACCTATTCGCTGGCTGTATTAGCGAAGGAAAACGACATCCCCTTTTACGTTGCCCTGCCACTTTCCACTTTCGATCTTAAATCTGAAACGGGTGAGGAGATAGAAATTGAGGAAAGAGAACCGGAAGAAGTTACGCATATCAGTAAATCGCCCATCACCCCAAAGAAAACGGATGCCCACAATCCTGCTTTCGATATTACACCACACAAATATATAACGGGATTTATCACAGAACAGGGAATTGTAAAGCCCGACTTTAAAAAGAATATCAAGAAGCTTTTTGATTGATCTTTTTTGATCTTTTTTCCCTGGGATCTTTTTCATGGGGAAGTTCTTTATCCGGTAATTCGTCATCTCCATCCCGATGAATATTGATGGTGACCCCGGCTGTACTTCCCAAAATAATTCCCAAGCCTGCCGTTAAATACACATTAAAGCCTATCAGGTAACTGATACCAAACCCTGATATTCCTCCAATAATTACTGCAATAAGCCAGATAAAAAAGCTCTTCATATCACTAAATTATGTGCACGCCTTCTTCTTATAACGATATTTGAAGCTCAAATGAGGTGTTATCGTTTGAGGAATAATCTAATGTGGCATTGAGCTGTTTAGCGGATGCCCGGATGATGCGCATCCCAATTCCCTTAGCCACTTTTTGCTCAAAATTTGAAGGCAAGCCTATACCGCTGTCGGTTACTTTCAAGAATAATTTATCTTCACTCTTAAAAATTTTAATGACCACATACCCCTTCTCGCCTCTCTTAAAACCATGCATACAGGCGTTCATTACCAATTCATTAATGATCAGGGCAAAAGGGATCGCCCGATCCATATCCAAATCAATGCCATCCTCTACGTGGACTTTTAGTGTAATATTCTTCTGCTCTTTACGAAGTGACTGATCAATTCTGTTGCTTAATTTGATCGTATAATTTTTGAGATCCACATGGTTGGCACGCTTAGTCTGAGACATAGACTCATGTACAATGGTAAGGGAACGGATTAGTGAATGTGAATCCCGCAAGATCTCCTCATTAGTTTTGTTGGAATCACTTTTAAGCTGAAGCTCAAATACCGCAAGTACCATTGTCAGGTTTGTTCGAACCCGTTCATGGATCTCATTCAAAAGCTGATTTCTCTCGTTCAAAGCCGAACTTAATTTCAGCTCTTTTTCTCGCAATTTATACGTCTGATCATCAACTTTTTCCTTCAGGGATTTATTCCAGCTCCCCACCAGGTATATGCTCCCAACCCCAATAAAGAATACAAGGGACAGAGATATCCACGTAACGATCTCAAAAGATTCATTTACGCTCATCATACTGGCAATAACGTCTGAGGACACTCCCGAGCCCGCAAGCTCTTGCTCTATCGACTGAGAACCTAATAATTTTGCTGAAATGATAAACATCACCAGCACCAAAACCACCGTAGTTATGGCTGAATAGATCCAGGTCAGGGAAACTTCCGTTTTCCGGGGAATATCAAACTGCTTTTTTCTGAAACGATACACAGCCGGTGTTAGAAGGTAGAGCAAGGGCCCGCCAACCAAAAAAGATTGCAAGAATAAACTCACCCACCAACTCTTCCAAATTATCAGGGTTTCAAAAAGTGGCAGGTTATAAAACCGGCTCCAGACAAAAGCTCCAAGAGAACATGCCAACGCAGAAAAAAGCGATACCACGATATAGAATGCAAAGCTCTTGATGGTTCTAAGGCTCAGATCAAAAGAAACGCAGTAGTAGCAAAGCGCATACACTGATAACCCCAGAGTGAACGACATGGAGTACAAAAGCGCCCAGTACCACGTCATGGAAGCCGTGAATGCCAGCACGAAAGTAGATACAAATACCGGTATGAACCCCCATTCAAAACCAAGCCAAAATACCAGCAGCATCCCAATAAGCATGGGGATCTGGATCAAAAAAACCTGCCCGATCTTATCCTGATTGAGGATATCAGAGAACCCAAATAAATGCTCCACAATAAAAACGGAAGAGATACTGAGGCCGATAAGACCGATCCAGATACCAAGTAAGGTTAAAAATCTGAGATTGGTGATACCGAATTTCCCAAGAAGGTAATCCATGGTAAGGGGCTGATAAACATTGGCTGCCTGCCCGGGTTGATCCTTAACCTCCATTCATTCTCCGCTACGTTCTGATAGTTCAATTAACTGGGACTAAAGCAGTTATATATGCTTTAGAAAATTTATTGGCGAAAATATACAATTATCAGATGTCAAACACACAGAGCCTATATATTTACTTCTACTGCATCAGCCCCTACATTTTGATGAGATCCATGCCAACATACCTCCCCATCCTTTAGAATAATGAGCTGCGGAGATTCATGGTGAATCCCCAGCAGCTCCGCGACCTGAAAAGATAATGTACGCTGACCGATCACATCCACTATATAAAAATCGGCCTTCTTCCTGCCTTCCCCGGAAATTCTTTGCACATTCTTCAAGGCAAAAAAGCTGGTGGCGCACCGAGTGCTGTGCTTATAGATCACCTGTGGTTTTGTATTCGAGGCCATCACAATCTCGCGTAGTGCATCCTCATCATTTATCGACCTCCAGCCAAAATCAGCTTTGCTTTCGCTTTCCGGGTTAAAGATATCGCCAAGTTTTTGAAAGAAACTCATAGTGTATTCCTGTTCATAGATGATTTTTTGATCTTATAGATGGCTTCAGGAAAAAAGTGCTTACTGAATATCTAAACTTTTATCCGATCATAAAAAATTGAACCATTTTAAATTATAATCCATTGTACCTAAATAGATAGAGTTAATGATTTAAAGAAATAAATGTAAGGAGATTCATGAATACACAGATCAAAGCACATTGGTTAGGCCATTCAGCCTTCAAGCTGGAAAGCCAAAGCGGAAAAATAATTTATATAGACCCCTTTTTGAAGGATAATCCCGCTACCCCTGATGAGCTTAAGGAAGTAGATAAAGCCGACTACATCCTGCTCACGCACGGACATGAAGACCACGTGGGTGATACGGTGGAGATCGCAAAAAACACCGGGGCTAAAGTTGTTGGTATTTTAGAGCTTGTAGGTTTGCTGCAAGAAGAAGGCTTGCCGGAAGATCAAGCCATTGGATTTAATAAAGGAGGAACTGTTCACTTTGATGACTTTTCGGTGACCCTCGTTTCCGCCAACCACAGTTCATCCTATAAAGGAAAGTATGCGGGCGACCCCGGCGGACTCATGATCTCTTTTGAAGATGATATTTGTGTGTACCATATGGGCGACACCAATGTGTTCGCTGATCTTGAATTGTATGGGGAATTATACCGGCCGCATGTAGTACTTGCACCAACCGGCGATCATTTCACGATGGGGCCTGAAGAAGCCGCTTATGCCGTGGAAATGATAGGCTGTGAAATTGCCGTGCCTATTCACTATGGAACATGGCCGCCCATCGACAGTGACCCTAATGAATTCAAAGAAATCCTGGAAGAGATTACAGATACCAAAGTTATTATTCCTGAAAAAGGAGCAAACTTTATGGAATGAGATCAAATATATCTCCCTCCCTAAGCCACAGATCCGAAATACGGTCTGTGGCTTTTTTTATTGATCCATGTTATACAGAATTCAGCAATTTGAACTCCGTATAACATTGGAAAAACTTGGGTTCACTTGGTTTTTGTGGTGATTTAAAATATTATCCAGCGGATCAGGGCGGGTTAGCAAGTTCGCTCAATTATATGTTAGGCCAAAACTCTTGACATGCCTATTAACTATAAACTCAAATATGATATTAATGCAGCGATGCATTACAATCGGGCTGCTCAATGTCTTGAAGTATTTAATGAGCATAATAATCCTAATTACTTATTCTATGCATCACTTGAGTTGAGAAATTGTATTGAACGTTTTCTATTTGAACAGCTTGTACTAATCCACTTAGATGAAGAAAAACTACACAAGTTTAAAAATGAGTACCGTACAAAAAACTTTAGACGAGCTATTCTGGAATCTGAGCCACAATATTATGAGAAAATTGAGTTCATGAATATTTACTTTGAGGCATTAGGAGCCCCATTTAAAATACCCGAACCTGATTTTGATACCCTTGACACTTTCTACGGTAGACTAGGAAATTACCTTCATTCCCTTAAAATGCCTTCAGTCTCTACAGAAAGTCCTGAATGGTGGGAAAGCTTTCATTCTTTATTAGGAGATATTATGAACTTCATGGCTGAATTACTTAGATATCCCCAAGCTCACTTCAAATTAAATGAAACTGGAAATAAGATTTTTGAGGATTATTTAAATGGCGAGAAAAACAGAGAAGAAGTTATTATATCCATTCAAGAAGACTTATGACATGCTATGTCTGAAAAATTATTCACTCAATTTTTGCTGGTTTTAACTTTATGCCTTTCACTTGCAATTTTTCTTGCTGCTCTAAATGTAATTGGACCAGGAAAAGTTGAGGCTTGGGCAGTATTAGTTGCTGTATTAGCTGTAATCTCTTCTATTATTTCAGCTTGGTCAAGCTATAGTGTTGTTGATTTACAAAGAGAAGCACTAAAGCCCCATGTAACAGTTTCTTATGATTTCGAAAGCAGATTTGGACTTGCGTTATTAAGAATGAAAAATACAGGTGGTACGCCAGCAATTAATATCCAGATAAATTGGAACAACAAACTCAAGAACCATAAAGAAAAAGAAGTAGATTTTACTTCACCGAACTCTAATTCAGAAGTAGTTTATCTTGCAAATGGGGAAGCGATATATAAAATAATTGATTCTGATTTTAGATTTTTTGAAAGATATACAGATACGACAATATCAGGTAACATTTCATATCAGGATCTGAAAGGGAATGACTTAAAAACCTCATTTCAAGTCAGTGCAGAACATCTAAGAGGTAGCCCTAATTACTCCAACGAAGAATTGAAAACTAATTATGAAATACAAAAAATCCCTAAGTCATTGGATAATTTAACTTCACAAATAAAAAATTTGTCTAATCAGTTAAAAAAATAGATGATTCTTGGCCTAACAAGGCGTGTTAAGCGGACTCGTTTAGTGTTCGGGACTTTAATTTTAACAATTGGGCTCGCCGCTTACACGCTGGGTCGTTATACGTATTCACCAAAAATCATAGCTGATGAAATTGTATCTACAAGTGCATTTAGTTAACAAAACAGAAAACCATGTTTTTGAAACTCTATGGAAAAAATATGAAGATGGTTTTATTCCAAATAAGGATATCGAATTTCAGGATGAAGCTTGGGGAGAAAAGACGAGGGGTATCAATAAAATTATAGTCGATTTAGATAATAACTATTGTTTTGCTCATTTGGAAGATTATGAATGTGATTCAGATCAAGAATGTACGAATATTAAAGATGGTCACAGTTATAATGGATGGAAAACACCATCAGAGTTTGGGTATCCTCTTTGACTAAAATTATTGACAAATATTTAATAGAGTATTTTTATGGAAAATAAAATTCGTATCCATTCGAGAGGAACTAAGAAAACCGATAAAAAAGCAGTTGTTCAATTACAAAAAAGTACTCCCGACTGCTTGCGAATACTCAACGGGTGGGTTGGGACGGCAAGGGTTTTGCGCTCGTTCACAGTCCGGCTTTGGTTAAGCTTTTTTTTAAAAAATTCCTTCTCTACTTATAGCTGCCCGATCTGGCTGTATAAAACCTCTCCGTTCACCACCGGTTCGGTGTCCTGGCTGCCAGGGTCAGTAAAGGCTTGCCCGGCATGGTCTAAAAATTCGCGTTTCCATTTTGAGATTTGATTGGGATGGACTACAAAACGGATGGCCAACTCGGTCAGGCTTTGGCGTTCCTTAAGGGCTTCAATGGCTACAGTAGCTTTAAATGTAGCGGAGAATTTCGTCGTGTTCGTTTCAGTGGGTTGATCCGTTTTAGCTTGAATATACAAACTTGACCAATGGTCCTAACTTTGGGGAGTATTACAATATAGCCGGCAAATCAGGCGGGTGTGTTTGCGTTTGATAACGTGCATGCAAAGACTAAGGCACACCGTTTTTCCCAACCACCCGGTTGAGAATGCCTGTAAAGACCTACCGCTCCGGGTGAGAAAACCAGCCATCACGTTTTTAAAAAAAAAGCGCGTGTAACAACATTTAAACTACCAAATTATTGAGGCTCATAAAAATTTCGTAGTATAAGCTGAGTTTTCATCAAGCCGATGTTTATCGTTCTTACCGTTAATCAAAACTAACTATTATGAAATTGAGATATTTACCACTTGCACTACTTTTCTTTGTGTTTTGTATGCCTGTTACTGTTTTTGGGCAGACATCCGTTTCAGAAATCAACTATAATGCTCTGGAACTTCGAAATATCGGGCCTGCATTTAATGGTGGCCGTATTGCCGATATTGACGTTCATCCTGATAATGAAAATATCTGGTATGTGGCTGTTGGCTCAGGAAATGTCTGGAAAACAACCAATGCCGGAACGACCTGGGAACCGATCTTTGACAATGAAGACTCCTATTCCATCGGGTCGGTTACCATAGACCCCAACAATCCTAATACCATTTGGGTTGGTACCGGTGAAGATGTAGGCGGGCGACATGTAGGTTACGGTGACGGGATCTATAAAAGTACCGATGCCGGCAAAAGCTGGACGAACATGGGGCTTAAAAACTCTGAGCACCTTTCTAACATCATAGTTCACCCCGAAAACTCAGACATTGTTTGGGTTGCAGCTGAAGGCCCGCTATGGAGCAGCGGAGGCGAACGCGGTTTATATAAAACCACCGATGGCGGGGAAAGCTGGACCAATGTTCTCAGTGGAAATGAATGGACCGGCGTTACGGATATACTTATAGACCCCAGAGACCCGGATATACTTTATGCGGCCACCTGGCAGCGACATCGAAATGTTGCGGCATACATGGGCGGGGGACCCGGTTCCGGCATTCACAAAAGTACGGATGGCGGAGAAAACTGGAAAGAACTAACAAAAGGGTTACCCGGTTCCAATATGGGGAAGATCGGTTTAGCTGTCTCTCCTCAAAAACCTGACATTATTTATGCAGCCATTGAACTTGACCGAAGAACCGGCGGTTTGTACATGTCAGAAGATCGCGGCGAATCCTGGAAGAAAATGTCGGATGCCGTTTCGGGTGGTACCGGCCCCCATTATTATCAGGAGCTTTATGCTTCTCCCCATAATTTCGGGCAGATCATTTTGGTAAGTAATTATACCCTTATCTCCGATGATCATGGGGCTAACTTCAGAACCATCAACAACAATAATAAACATGTGGATGATCATGCCATAGCATTCAAAGAAAGCGATCCCGATTATATTATAATCGGTACCGATGGAGGATTGTACGAGAGTTATGACTTTATGGAATCGTGGCGCTTTTTCGCGAACATGCCGATTATGCAGTACTACAAAGTTTCGGTGGATAACGCCGAACCGTTTTATCATCTGTATGGAGGAACTCAGGATAACGGTTCTAACGCCGGGCCTTCAAGAACAACGGATGAAGACGGGATTCGAAACCGTGATTTCTTCAAAACTCTTGGTGCCGACGGTCATGATTCTGCAACAGAACCCGGAAATCCTAATATCGTTTATGGAGAATTTCAGCAGGGTGCCTTACACCGAATAGACCGTATAACAGGAGAATCGGTATTCATCCAGCCTCAGGCCGGAGAAGGTGAGGAACACGAAAGATTCAACTGGGATGCCCCTATTGAAGTAAGTCCGCACAACCCCACCCGGGTTTATTTTGCTTCCTACCGGGTCTGGAGAACCGATGACCGGGGCGACAGCTGGACTCCGATCTCAGGTGATCTGACCCGAGATCAAGAACGCATCACTTTGCCTATCATGGGTAAACAGAAAAGCTGGGACAACCCCTGGGATATCAGTGCAATGTCGAACTATAACACCATTACTTCCCTGGCTGAATCTCCCCTTCAAGAAGGATTGATCTATGCCGGAACGGATGATGGATTGCTGCAGGTAACAGAAGATGCAGGTGATAACTGGCGGAGGATCGAGGTGGGAGATATCAGAGGTATCCCGGAAACGGCCTTCGTCAATGACATCAAAGCTGACTTGTTTGATGCCAATACGGTGTATGTTGTTATGGACAATCACAAGTATGGCGACTTCACCCCATACATCATAAAAAGTACGAACCGCGGGCAAAGCTGGACCAACATATCCGGTAACCTCCCTGAACGCCATGTAGTGTGGAGAATCGTTCAGGATCATGTAGATGAAAACCTGCTGTTTGCAGCCACGGAATTCGGCATTTTCTTTACCACTGACGGTGGTAACGAATGGATAAAACTTAAAGGGGGAGCGCCTACGATTTCATTCCGTGATATTACCATTCAGCGCGAACAGGAAGACCTGGTGGGGGCATCTTTTGGAAGAGGCTTTTTTATCCTCGACGATTATACTCCGCTCCGGGAAGTGAACAGCGAAACCCTGGTACAAGATGGGGTACTCTTCCCTGCACGCGATGCCTTATGGTATATGCCAACAGGAAAAGTTGATTCGCAGGGTGATACTGATTACGTAGCGGATAATCCACCTTTCGGAGCTGTATTTACTTATTACCTGAAAGAAGATCATCTATCCAATGAAGCAGAAAGACAACAGCGAGAACAACAGTTGGATGATAAGGAAGACGTGCCTTTCCCCGGTTGGGACGCACTTGATAAAGAGATCGCTACTGACGATCCTTTTGTACAGATCACCATTAAAGATGAAAGCGGCACGATCATTAATCGGGTTAAAGGCCCTGCCAAACAAGGATTCCATCGGGTGAACTGGGAATTGCGACATGCTTCTAAAAATATGATCACCCTTGAATCTGCCGGAAGCGACGGCTGGTTCAGCGATGCCTTCCCTGTAGTACCCGGAACCTATACAGCGAGTATGTCGATCGTTGACAACGGTGACACCAGGGAACTTTCTGAACCCATTACTTTCGACGTAGTTCCATTGTTTGACGGGGCTCTTGAAAGAAAACCAAATGAACTCCGACAGGAATTCATGGATACCCTGATCGCTTTTCAACAGGATCTGACAGCTACATCCAATACCCTCAGCGAGCAAATGGATCGGATCGAGGCTATGAGAACAGCTTTAATGCGAGCTGAAAGTGAAGACCCGGCCCTCCGGGAACGCCTGCACAATGCACGCATGAAGCTGCTGGAGTTTGACAAAGCCATGAGCGGCAGCGAGGCAAAAGGTCAGGTAGGCGAGAAAAATCCTCCCACTCCCGCTCAGCGAATGTATGTCGGCTTTCGTGCTTTAAGTACAACCTATGGCCCAACACAAATGCATAAAAAGACCGTAATGGCCGGTATAAGCGAACTTGAAGCCATCAAGCAGGATATCGAAGCATTCGTAAGCTCCGAAATACCACAGCTTGAACAAGCCCTCGAGGCAATAGGTGCCCCTCCTATTGAGAATTGATTAAGACAAACATCGTAATAGTTACGTTAAAAGGGAGAAGTATTAAAACACTTCTCCTTTTTTATTACCCAAAATTTCTTCTCTCCGTAACAAACTTTCAGAGTAAGCGTAACAACGACCGTTGGATATAAAATCAAAACGGTCAATAATTACATGAAAAATCTATACAATTCCATCCCTGCTATGTTGCTCGCCCTACTCTTTTTCGGCACTACCGCCTGCAACAATGGCGAAGATCAAGCCAATAATACCGAAGACGAAAACCTGGTAATACCGGTTGAAGTAAGCAACGTCAGCCGCGGTAATATCTCAGCTTATTATGCCAACACCGCCACCCTTGATGCCGAGCAGGAAGCAACCGTAGTATCAAAAGTTCGCGGTATCATCAATGAAATTTATGTGGAAGAAGGCGATCAGGTAAAAGCCGGACAAGTGATTGCCAAGATCGAGGATGAACAATATGAGATTGAAGCAGCCCGTGCCAAAGCCACACTCGAACGGCTCCGGAATGACTTTCAGCGAAACAAAGAGCTATTCGATAAAAACCTGATCGCAGCGGAGACTTTCCAGAATTCCCAATATGAATATGAATCCCAAAAAGCCGCTTACGATCTGGCGATGCTGAATCTGGAATACACTTCTATAAAATCACCTATCAGCGGCATAGTGTCTGAACGATTTGTTAAGCGCGGAAATATGATCGGTACCGATCAACAGGTATTCAGAGTTACCGATTTCAGCCCACTCCAGGCTATCCTATATGTACCCGAGCATGAAATGGCCAAGATCAGAGCAGATCAACGGGCCGAGCTTCGGGTAGATGCCCTGCCTAATCAAACATTTGTGGGACATGTGGAACGTATAAGTCCTGTAGTGGACCCAGAGACCGGTACTTTCAAAGTCACCGTGTTTGTAGATGAAACCAAAGACATGCTCCGCCCCGGGATGTTCGGGCGTGTTAAGATCGTATATGATACGCGTGAGAATACCCGTATGATCCCCAAATCTGCGGTCATGTCGGAAGATCTGGCGCAAAGTGTGTATGTGATCAAAGATTCACTGGCCTTCAAGAAACAGATCCTAACCGGCTATACCAATGGACTGAATGTAGAAGTGATAGATGGACTTGATGATGGTGAGATCGTTGTTACCATTGGTCAGGGCAGCCTGCAAGACAGTTCAAAAGTAAACATCATCAACCTGTAAGCAGGCCTCTCAATGAAAATTATTGATTTTTCCATACGCCGAAAAGTAACCATCGCCATGTTCACGGTGGGGATCTTACTCTTCGGTATCGTTTCCCTATCACGCCTGAACGTAAACCTGCTCCCGGAACTGAGTTATCCCACACTCACCATCCGGACTGAATTTCAGGGTGCAGCTCCTATTGAAGTTGAGAACCTGATCACCAAACCGGTGGAAGAAGCCGTAGGCGTGGTTAAAGGAGTACAACAGGTGCGATCCATTTCACGGGCAGGACAGTCTGATGTAGTACTCGAGTTTGAATGGGGCACCGATATGAATATCGCTAACCTTGATGTGATGTCCAAGCTGGATGCCGTTCAACTTCCTCTTGAAGCTGAAAAACCGGTCACTCTACGCTTTGATCCTACCCTTGATCCGATCATGCGTTATGCTTTATTTTATGATGATAAGGCTACGGAAAATACAAACGAGGATGCACCCGTCAATTATGCCTCTTACGATGACCTCTCAAGTCCTGATGCTATTTCACGCCTCAAAGGGCTTCGTGTTTTAGCCGATGAGCAACTCAAGAAAAGTTTAGAATCTTCCCTGGGAGTGGCCTCGGTTAAAATCAGCGGGGGACTGGAAGAAGAGATACAGGTGAATATTGATCAGCGCCGGCTTTCCTACCTGAACATTCCCATCGAAGATGTAACTCAGATCCTGAGTGCTGAAAACGTCAACCTTTCCGGCGGGCGACTGGAGGAAGGTTCCCAGCAATACCTGGTCCGAACGCTGAATGAATTCAAGACTGTAGATCAGATCAGGAATGTGGTAATTGGGCGAAATGGTGAAAATACCATTTATCTGAAGGATGTGGCTGAGGTTGATCAATCCTACAAGGAACGCGAGGCCATCACTCGTTTGAACGGTTCCGAGGCCGTTGAGATCGCTATTTATAAGGAAGGTGACGCCAATACCGTGGCCACCGCCGAAGCCGTTGAAGCCCGAATGAGTGAAATCAGGGATATCCTGCCCGAAGAAATGAGCATGATCAAAGTCTATGATCAGTCCGTATTTATAGCTTCTGCCGTAAATGAAGTAAAAAATGCGGGTATCATCGGCGGTATTTTAGCAGTGCTTGTTTTATACCTGTTCCTAAGAAATTTCTGGACTACCGTCATTATATCAGTTTCTATCCCCGTTTCCATTATCGCTACCTTTAACTTAATGTACGGAAATGATATCTCACTGAACATCATGTCGTTGGGTGGAATTGCCCTCGGTATCGGGATGCTGGTGGATAACTCCATCGTGGTGCTTGAAAATATTGCCCGTCATAAAGAGATGGGTAAAGGAATTATTGAATCCGCCCGTGAGGGAGCCGGTGAAGTCGGGATGGCTGTTGTAGCTTCTACCCTTACCACTATCGCCGTATTCTTCCCGTTGGTTTTTGTACAGGGAATAGCCGGACAGCTTTTCCGTGATCAGGCATTGACAGTGACGTTCTCTTTACTGGCATCCCTTGTAGTAGCCATTACACTGATTCCCATGATGTCATCTATCGGCGGATCAAAGAGGAAAGCCGAACCGTTGCAGCTGAAAGAGCCTAAAACAGCATTCGGACGGGGATTACGCGCTGTTCGCATGTTCCTTTTTTACACCATCCCAACTGCAATCACAAAGGCGATCAAGTTTCTTTTGAAATGGCTATCCAGAGGGACGAAAGCATTGTTCTCTCCCCTGGTTTATCTGTTTGACAGATCTTATCGGGTGATCGAAGATGTATATGCAAGTATACTGCGGTGGGCACTTGATCACAGGTTCATCGTATTGGCTTCTGCTATTTTGATCTTTGCAGGCTCCATTGCTTTGGTTCCGCGCATCGGGGTTGAGCTGATCCCGCAGCTTTCTCAGGGTGAATTTTCGGTAGAATTCAAGCTCCCTCCCGGAACCCCTATCGAGAAAACAGATGCAGCGCTGCGGGCTGTTCAAACTTCCGCCAGAGATCACGATCATATAAAAACTACCTTTGCCGTTGCCGGGACCGGAAACAAAATGGATACCAATCCGGATGAAGGCGGTGAGAACTGGGGAGAAATGAATGTAACGCTTGCTTCGGGTTCTTCAGCAAATGAAGAAGAAGTTGCTATGGACAAACTCCGGTCTTCCCTGAGCCAGATCCCCGGATTACAGTATAAATTCGAACGCCCTGCCCTGTTTTCCTTCACTACTCCCATTGAAATTGAGATCAGCGGATTTGATCTGGACAAACTTAAAGAAGCCGGCGATGCCGTTGCCCGGGCACTGTCTTCCAATGATCGCTTCGCCGATGTAAAAAGTACTATGGAAACCGGAAGCCCTGAGATTCAGATCATCTTTGATCGGGATAAAGCCGCTTCTCTTGGGCTGCAGGTTCATGAAGTAGCCGACCGAATTGTAAGTAATGTTCGCGGTGATATTGCCACCCGATATTCCTGGAGAGACCGTAAGATTGACGTGCTGGTAAGAGCACGGGAAGCCGACCGGACCTCCATTGACGAAATCCAGCGATTGGTCGTTAATCCAAACAGTGAGCGTCCGATTCCGTTGAGCGCCATTGCTGAAGTACAAATAGCCAACGGTCCCGGAGAAATTCGCCGCGTAGCCCAGCAACGCGTTGCCTTGGTTTCCGCGAACCTGAACTATGGCGATCTTGGCGAAGCTGCTGAGGAAGTTGGCCAAGCCCTGGCGGGAGTCACCTTACCTTCCGGAATATTTGCAGAGATCGCAGGACAAAATGAGGAAATGTCGGAGTCGTTCCGCTCCCTAATGTTTGCCCTGGCATTGGCCATATTTTTGGTTTACCTGGTGATGGCCTCGCAGTTTGAATCCCTGCTTCACCCCTTTATCATCTTGTTCACGATTCCGCTGGCACTGGTTGGAGCTATATTGGCTTTGTTCCTCACCGGGACCACCATCAGTGTGGTTGTATTTATCGGATTGATCTTACTCATAGGTATCGTAGTGAATAATGCCATCATCCTTATCGACATCATTAATCAGATGCGTATGAAAGGTATGGAAAAACTGGAAGCGATCAGAGAAGGCGGGAAATCACGTCTGCGTCCGATCCTCATGACTACCCTGACGACCACGCTTGGACTGTTACCTTTAGCCATTGGCTTTGGAGACGGTGCTGAACTTCGTGCCCCCATGGGGATCACCGTTATTGGCGGTTTGCTGGTTTCCACCTTACTCACCCTCCTCGTGATACCCGTCATGTACGCCATTCTCGACCGCAAGAATTACTCGGCTCGACCCGAAACTGAAACAGCTTAACTCATCGCCATGAATATTACCGAATTTTCCCTTCGCCGACCGGTAACCACCCTCATGGTCTTTGTGAGTATGCTGGTTGTCGGATTGATTGCCACCCGAATGGTACCCATGGAATTCATGCCAAATATCACCTTTCCCGGTGCATTTGTGCAGATCCCGTATCCTAATTCTACCCCGGCTGAGGTAAATGAAAACATTGCCCGCCCCATCGAAGAGGTCTTTGCTACCATAAGCGGAGTAGAGCAGATCAACTCGAATTCCGGAGAGAATAATGCCGGAGTGATGATCACTTTTAAACAAGGCAACGACATTGACCTGAAGGCCATTGAGATCAAAGAGAAGATCGAGAGTATTCGCCATCAGCTTCCCGATGATTTTGAGTACTACCAGATCTTTAAGTTTCGGGATGGCGCCAATGCCACCCTTCAGCTTCGGATCTCCAGTAACCGCGACCTCTCTGATGCTTATGAGCTGCTAAACCGAAATGTGCAGCAACGGATAGAACGTATCCCAGGTGTTGGACAGGTAGAACTTTACGGAGTTGAGAAAAAGGAGATCCGTATCGAACTGGATCCGGACCGGCTCACCCAATATAACATTGACCTGAACCAATTAAGCAACAGACTCAGGCAATCAAATTTTTCTATTTCAGCAGGTAAGATCACAGATTCCGGCATGCGGTATATGGTTCGCCCGATCGGTGACCTGAGTACCACTGAGGAGATTGAAGAGCTGATCATTGCTGAAAACAACATCCGTGTTAAAGACATCGCTCAGGTTAAATATACTTCCCCAAAAAGAGACTATGCCCGCCATCTAGATATGAAATACGCCATCGGGCTGGACATCACCAAAGAATCAACAGCCAATTCAGTAGAGGTTGTGAATGAGGTCCTGGCCGAGATCGAAAATATTAACCAACTTCCTGAAATGCAGGGCATTGAGATTTATGAGATGTTCAATGAGGCCGATGGAATCTTAAGTTCACTTCGGGAACTGTTCAACTCGGGTATGATCGGGGCTTTACTGTCCATCATCGTACTTTACATTTTCTTGCGACAGATCAGCACCACGCTTATCGTGGCTACCGCGGTTCCATTTTCCCTGATCGTAACGCTCGGCTTCTTCTTCTTCCTCGATATCTCACTCAATATTCTTTCTATGATGGGATTAATGCTTGCCATCGGTATGTTGGTGGATAATGCCGTTGTGGTGACTGAGAACATCCATCGCTACCAGCGGATGGGCTACAGTGCCTGGAAGTCAGCTGTTTTTGGAGCTAAGGAAGTTTCTGTTGCCGTTACCGCCGGTACCTTGACATCCATCATCGTGTTCCTTCCAAACGTAGTGAATGAAAGCTTCATCTCGCAGCATATGTACTACATCGGGATGGCAATTATCATTGCATTAATTGCATCTTTGGTGATCTCACTTACCGTGATCCCGCTGCTGGCATCCAGAATTAAACCGCCTGAAGAAACGGACAAGAAAACCATCATTGATAAATTCTCTTTTAAGTATGCCCATTTGCTGGAGTGGTTCTTAGAGCGTCGAAAAACCTCTGTAGTTTTCATCGCCTTGCTGTTTCTGAGTGGTATCATACCCGCTTCGTTCATGGCCGTTGATATGTTCCCAAGAGTGGAAGAACGACAGCTGCGATTACAGTACAACCTTAATGCAGCCTATACCCTTGAAACTGTGAAGGAATCCGTGGATCGGATCGAGCAATACCTGTACGAGAATCAGGAGAACTTTGAGATCGAGTCTGTATATACATATTACACTCCTGATTATGCAGAATCGACACTGAATTTAGTCCCCGATGAGAACGCCAAAAAATCTGTAACTCGAATCAAGGAAGAGATTCAGGAGTTTCTTCCCAAAATTGCCATTGGCCGTCCGGCCTTTGAGTATATCAGTCGAAATAGCGCCGAGCAGGTTCGGGTGTTTGTTCAGGGTGAATCCATGGAAACGCTGGAAGAACTTGCTGAACAAGTTGAATGGCGGCTTGGTCAGCTTGAAGGATTCGCTGACGTCCGCTCTGAAGCAGAAACAGGCAGCGATGAAATACAGCTTACCGTAGATCATGAGCGTGCCCGGAATTTCGGGCTTACTTCCTCCGCAGTTGCACAAATGGTTTCCGGATCCCTGCGCGGGCAAACCGTACAGCGTATTCGCGGCACCGATGGCGAGGTTGATGTGGTTCTTGCCTTTCAGGATGTAAACCGCCAAACTCTTGATGACCTTAAAAATCTTCCGATCTCCATAGGCGAACAAACCGTGAAGCTGGCATCTTTGGCAGAATTTGAACAAAGCCAGGGTGCGGGACGCATCTTCCGTGAAAACCGCAGAACTTCACTGGGTATCGCCATTAACCTGGAAGGCCTTACCCCGGAAGAGGCACGGGAAGAGATCTCCAAGGTGATGGATCAGATCGCCTACCCCACCGGATATAGCTGGAGTTACGGCCGCAGTTTCGGAATGGGAGATGATGTAGCCACTACCATGTTATTCAACATCTTTATTGCCTTCTTTTTGATCTATCTGATCATGGCCTCGCTGTTTGAATCACTTTTATATCCTACCAGCGTGCTCTCATGCATTTTCTTTGGAGTGGTTGGGATTCTCTGGTTCTTCTTCATCACCAATACCACTTTTGACCTGATGGCTTTCATTGGCATTCTCATCCTAATGGGAATTGTGGTAAACAACGGGATCGTAATGATCGACCACATCAATCATTTACGGGGAGAAGGTCTATCCCGAAGAGAGGCTGTGATACAAGGTGGACGCGACCGGATGCGCCCTATCCTGATGACGGCTGCCACCACGGTTTTAGGATTGATCCCGCTTTGTATCGGCACCACCCAAATTGGCGGAAGCGGTCCTCCCTACTTTCCTATGGCTCGTGCCATTGTAGGCGGACTTACTTTCTCAACCGTTGTAACGCTACTGGTTCTTCCATCCATTTATGTGATACTGGATGATATTAGAATTTGGGGAACGAGAATATTACATGGTGCCCGGTAGTTTGTTTTCACATTAGGATTAAGCAAAAACATACTTTCCAAAATTGAAGTCGTTTTAGTGAATAGATTTGTTTAGTATTGAGTAAACTAAATTTTATTCCATAAAACCGATGTCCACAAGCAGCTATAGAAGCAAATCTGATTTTGTTGAAGCCTTCAGCCTAAAGATCGAAGAGTTGGGACATCCCCGTATTTATGGGCAGATACTGGGATGGCTGCTTATCTGTGATCCGCCCCATCAATCATTCCCCGACCTGATGGAAAACCTGGCTATCAGCAAAGCATCCGTGAGTAATGTTACGCGTATGCTGCTCGAGCGCGGACTCATTGAGAAAGTTCGGATCAAGGGAGAGCGACAGATCTATTTCAAACTAAAAGAAGGGTCTGTCATAGATTTCATGCAGAAGCAGTTACGGCTTGCTTTAGATCTTGAGGAGATCACCTCCAAGGGTTTGGAGTTTCTAAGCAAGGAAAAGGACACCGATTCCAAGCGCTTGAAAAAAGCCAATGATTTCCATCGATTTCTTGCAGAACAATCTGAAAACCTGATCGAGAAATACAAAGCTGATCATGATCTCTGACCAACTTCGCGCACATTTACTGACTTTGCGTTCATTAAAATTTTATTAAACTGGATCATTCTTCTTTTTCCAGAAAATAAACCGCTTTACTAAAACCGCTTTTCTGACATTTTAGTCAACTTAAAGACCTCGAAAATTTCAATTAATGCTGGTAATACCCCTTCCAGATTAATTTCCGTACCTGCTGTTTATTATGTTTATTAATTAGTAAACTTACTAAACAAATTAATTGAGCATCAGTCACCTTATGACCAAGAGTTATTTCGATGGGCACCAAAGAACGTAAGAAGCGCGAAAAAAAGCGCCGGAAAAATCAAATTTTAGATGCGGCGATCACTCTGATCCAAGAACAGGGATTTGAACAAACCACGATGGATGAAATTGCATCCCAGGCAGAACTCAGCAAGGGTACTCTTTATCTCTACTACAATGATAAAGCAACCCTATATCAAGCTATTAAAAAGAAGGCTTTAGATTTTTTGCATCAGCAGTTCTTGAAATCCTTTCAGCAGGATATGCCGGGTGCAGTGCTGGTAAAAGATATGATGCTCACCTTTCTGAATCTCATTCAGGAGAATGTGACCTTTACGAAGGCCATGCTTCTTTATGAACACATCAATGAGGATGAACCCAAAGAACATTCAATTATCAAAGATTGCACTCATCTCGAAAATGAAATACTGATGCTGATCATCAGGGCCATTCAGATTGGTATTCAGGATGGCAGTATCCGGAATAAACAGAGCCCAAAAATTCAGGCTTTACAGATCGGCATTCAAATGCGGGGAATGCTTCAGTTCTGCATTATCAATGCCAATACCAAAGGAGCTCAGATCATGAATGAACATGACATCAGCCTTACAGAATTGATGGAGCAGTACTTACACACACAATTTAACTACAGCGAATAATACAACCTGCCACATGACGAGAACCCACTTTAACCTTTTAACTCACTCATTTTTAAACGATATGGATTCAACATTCATCCGGTTTATCGCAATTAGAGGAATACTAATGCTGATCTTTAGCTTTAGTGTACTTGCCTCTGCCCTACAGGCACAACCAAACGAGGCCAAAAATTCCCTGACTGCCCAAACTATTGACCTGAAACAGGCTATACAGATTGCCCTTGCCAATAATACTCAAATGAAGCGGGCACTGTTGTCGGTCCGGGATGCCGACCAACAGATCCGCACGGCCTGGAGCAATGTGATGCCTGATATTTCTGCTTCAGCCAACTATACCCGGAACCTTGAAGTTCCTGTAAATTTTCTGCCTGAAATTGTTTTCGATCCGAATGGCGACCCCGATGCCCTGATCCCTGTTGCTTTCGGAACGGATAACAACTGGCAAGGTGGTTTTTCGGTTTCACAGACCCTCTTCAGCGGACAGGCGTTTGTTGGGATTAGCAGTTCTGAACTTTACAGAGCCGCTCAATCTGAAAATTTAAGAGCAACATCTCAGGGGATCGTAACTCAAACCCGCATCACCTATTATCAGGCTCTGGTTGCCAAAGAACAATATCGGCTTATTCAAACGCAGATCGAACGACTTGAAAATAATCTTAAAGATACCAAAAAACGACACGAGCAAGGTTTTATCGATGACTATGCGGTTCTCCAGCTTGAAGTTCAAATAAGCAACCTTGAGCCACAACTGACAAGTGCAGAATTCACGATCGAACATACCCTGAAGGATCTGCTCGATATAATGGGGCTTCCTGTTCAACTATCGCTGAATATTAAAGGAGATCTAAGCGAATTCAATATCTATGATACCGAAACTGATCTTGATGAAAATGAGTCTTTGAAAACCATTGATCAGCTAACGCCTTTACTACTAAACGAAGATTCTGTACTTGCTGAGCAGGCTATGGATCTGCGGGGTGACCTCAGAATTCTTGATGTCCAGAAACGCCTGCAAGGCAAACAGCTGGATGCACAACGCAGCTTATATCTGCCCAATATTACGGCTTCCTATAACCTGCAGTGGTCAGCGGCACAGGCCGGTAATCCACAATTTTTTGGAACTGAAGATACCAGAGCACGTTCGCAAACTCTGATGGTCGGAGTACAGGTTCCCCTCTTTCAGGGATTCAGCCGGGATGCAGCCGTTCAGCAAGCAAAAATTCAGATCAAAGATACCGAGCTGCAAATGTATCAGGCGGAACAGACCGCCAATAAAGAAATCTATTCAGCAAAACAGGGTGTACGAGAAGCCATGCAAAATAATGATGCCCTCATTAAGGCCATCACACAGGCTAAAAGAGGCTATGAACGTGCTTTAGCCCGCTACCAAAACGGAGTGGGTTCTCAGCAGGAAGTTTCCGACGCTGAACTTCAGCTTCGGGAAGCCGAAAATAACTATGCCCAGATGGTATCTGGCTACTTAACGGCCAAGGCTCAATATGATCAAGCCATTGGTCAGGTTCCTTTTGTGGAGCAAGACATTCAGGAAATCAAAGAAAATATAGAACTCAACTAACATGAAAATTACACAGATGAAACCTCAACTATTATTACTCTCGCTGCTTTTATTTGTTACCGCTTGTGGAAATGGTAACACAGAAAAAGAAGCCCAAAATGTTACTAACAGAAACGAGACACCGGTATATGTAAAGGAGCTTAAACCGGCTGATTTCCGTCATTATGTAACCGTACTTGGGGATGTAGAATCCGACAAGACCATTATGATAACCCCCAAGGCTACGGCCACAGTTGAAGAAATTCTTGTCCGTGCCGGTGATGAAGTTAAAAAAGGCGCCATACTTGCGAAACTTGACGGCGAGATTACCCGGAGTCAGCTTCAGGAAGCTAAAACCCAACTTGAGTTGGCGAAGACATTATATGAGCGTCAAAAAAACCTGCGTGACCAGAATGTGGGTTCGGAAATCGAACTTCTACAATCTAAAACGCAATTTGAATCCGCCCAAAACAGCCTGAAGACTCTTACAGAGCAGTATGAAAACTATACCATACGGGCCTCAATATCTGGAACAATAAATTTGGTTGATCTGAAAGTGGGGGAAACGGTTGGACCGGGAACCCCTGTTTTTCAATTAGCTAACTCTGAAGCACTGAAAGTACGTGCAGAGGTTTCTGAGACTTATATCACGAGGATAGAACAGACCGATAGTGTAGAAATCAGCTTTCCAAGTTTGAATGAAACACTCCGCAAGCGAGTAGATGTAGTGAGCAAAGTAATAAACCCCTCCAATCGAACTTTTGGGGTTGAAATCTACATTCCAGAGGCAAGCGCTAATATCCGGCCAAATATGATGGCGAAGGTTAAAATCAATGACATGGTTCTTCGTAACCAAATTGTGGTTCCTGTCAATACCATCCAAAAAGCGAACAATGTAAGCCATGTATTTGTGGCCATAGAAACCGATAAGGGCTGGGCAGCAGCGCAACGTAAAGTTATTACCTCACAAAGTTATAATAATGACATGGTGATACTTGAAGGACTTGAGTATGGCGATCTATTAATCACAACGGGTTACGCAGACTTATCTGATAGACAACCCATTTCTATTCAGGAAGAAATTTAATTGTAGAACGAGCATAAAGAAATGAATTTCAAAGAATTTAAGATTTCAAGTATATCCATTGATAACCGCACAACCGTGTATTTACTCACGGTATTAATTACAATTATTGGTATTTATTCTTACCTCACCTTGCCCAAGGAGAGCTTTCCCGAGGTAGAAATTCCCATTTTCAATATTGTGACGGTATATGCAGGTGCATCCCCGGCTGATATAGAAAATGTTATTACCCGCCCCATTGAGCAAGAATTAAAGGGGATTGATGGGATTGACGAAATCAGCAGTGTTTCAAAACAGGCCACGTCAATTATTACGGTTGAATTCGTAACCAGCAAAAACAAATTAGTAGCCCAGCAGGAAGTAAACGATGCCGTTGAAAAAGCAAGGGCAGAGTTACCCGCTCAGCTTACACAGGAACCACAAGTCAATGATTTTAATCTTGACGATCAACCCATTCTCAATATTAACCTTTCCGGTAATTTTGATCTGGTAGAGCTGAAAGAATTTGCCGATGAAATCCAGGATCGTTTAGAAAGCCTGACCGATGTTAATGAAACCGAAATTGTTGGAGCACTGGAGCGTGAAATTCAGATTAATGTAGATCTGCTGAAAATGCAGGCATCAGGTATCACTTTTAATGATATAAGCACTGCTGTAGCCAACAAGAACATGACGGTTTCAGCAGGACAGCTGGATATGGGGGCTATGGAACGCTCCGTTCGCATAGATGGAGAAATCGAAGAAGCCGGTGAACTGGAAAATCTGATTATCGAAAACAACCTCGGCGATGAAGTGTACCTAAAAGATATCGCACGGATTCAGGATGCCTTTGCCGACCGGGAAAGTTACGCCAGCCTTTTTGGAGAACCCGTTATCACCATTAATGTAAAAAAGAAAAGTGGCGGAAATCTAATTGAAACTTCCGAAGCCAGCATGGCAATTATTCAGGATTTACAACAGAACCAATTTCCTGAAGAATTGAATATCACCATCACCGGAGACCAATCTCAGGATACCAAAGACAGTGTTTCTAACTTGTTCAATACCGTTATCCTTGGATTCTTCTTTGTGGTTCTGGTACTGATGTTCATCATGGGAGTACAAAATGCGATATTTGTAGGACTCGCAATTCCGCTATCTACTCTTATCGCATTTTCTGTAATGCCGGTTATAGATTTCTCTATCAACACCGTGGTTCTCTTTGCCCTGATCCTGGGCTTGGGAATTGTGGTAGATAATGCCATCGTAATTGTTGAAAATATCTATCGTCATGTAACTAAAGGTGAGTTAAGTAAAACCGAAGCGGCCAAAAAAGCAGCCGGTGAAATTGCACTGCCTGTCATTACGGGCACCCTTACCACCATTGCACCTTTTGTTCCTCTTCTATTTTGGGGTGGCATCATTGGAAAGTTCATGTTTTATCTTCCCGTTACCCTGATTTTAACTCTCGTGGCCTCATTGCTTGTAGCGTTGATTATGAATCCGGTATTTGCCGTTTCCTTTATTAGTGAAGAGGAAGATCATGTAAATGGTGATGCCGAACACAACAATAATTTTCTGTGGATTGCATCGGCTGTTGTGGGTTTGCTTGCCGTTATTTTTTATCTCACCGGAGGCATATTTATTGCCAATATTGTGATCTTCCTTTACCTGTTGTGGCTTTCAGAACGGTTTATATTAAAACCATTGATCAAGAAGTTCAATCAATCTGTTTTACCAAGGCTTCAGAACGGATACCATAATGCCATTCAGTGGATTTTAGTTGGCCTCAGACCTTGGTACACCCTTGGAGCCGCTATTGGAATCCTGATCTTCAGTTTCATTATGCTCGGTATTGCCTCACCAAAAATCGTGTTCTTCCCCGAAAGCGAACCCAACTTTGTTTACATATACAACGAAATGCCAGCCGGTACCGACCTTGATGAAACCAATCGGGTCAACCAAAAAATAGAAGACCGGGTGTATGAAGTAATTGGCCGGGAGAACCCTCTCGTGAAATCGGTTATATCTAATGTTGCCATTGGAGCAAACCCACCCGGTGGTATTGACCCCACAGCATCTCCCACAAAAAGTAAAGTAAGTGTGGAATTTGTGGACTACCAAAACCGAAATGGAGTTTCTACAGAAAAGATACTTACCGATATCAGAGAAAATATGCGGGGTATTCCGGGCACTACAATTACCGTAGATAAAGAACAATCAGGGCCATCTACCGGGAAACCTATTAATATTGAAATAACCGGAGATGAATTCGATCAGCTTATTGCTCTGTCCGAGCAATTCAAAAACTATATTCAGGAACAAGAAATTGCCGGGATCGAGGAATTGAGATCTGATTTACAAGTCAACAATCCTGAGCTAATCATAGATATTGACAGTGAAAAGGCGAATAGCTTCGGAATAAGCAATGCACAGGTCGGTCAGGCTATCCGTACGGCACTTTTAGGTGCTCCTATTTCTACTTTTCGTGAAGAAGAAGATGAATACGACGTAACCCTGAGATTACAAAAGGAAGACCGCTCCAATATCACCGATCTTATGAATATGACGATTGCCACGGTTGACGAAAATATTCCGATTTCTGCTATGGCAGCACCTCGTTTTGAAACCAGTTATGGAGCCATTAACCGCATTGATTTAGAACGGGTTGTAACCATTTCTTCTAATGTATTAGCCGGTTATAACGCTAATGAGATAAACACTCAGATCCGGACAGCATTACAAGAGTTCGAAGTTCCCCAGGGATATGAAATCTCACTCACGGGTGAGCAGGAAGAACAGGCAGAAACTACTCAGTTTTTAATGATTGCTTTACTGGCAGCCGTTGGCTTAATCTTTTTGATCCTGGTGGCTCAGTTTAATTCAATTGGGAAACCAATTATTATCATGTCTCAGGTTGTTTTCAGCTTAATAGGCGTATTTATTGGTTTTTCCACCTTTGGTATGGACATATCCGTGGTACTAACAGGGATGGGTATCATTGCCGTAGCAGGAATTGTGGTTAAAAACGGAATTATCCTGATTGACTATATCGATATTCTGCGCAATGAAGGTGCGGACCTGAAAGAGGCTGTTATTGAAGGAGGAGCCACACGTCTTAATCCCGTAATCTTAACAGCAGCCTCTACCATCCTCGGGTTGATACCACTGGCTATTGGATTGAATATTGATTTCTATGGCTTATTCGCAAGCTTTGAGCCAAACCTTTATTTCGGTGGCGACAATGCCTCATTTTGGGGGCCGCTCGCCTGGACTATTATTTATGGCCTTGGCTTTGCAACTTTCCTCACCCTATTTCTTGTTCCTTCTATGTACTTCATTGGAGTGAATACAAAGACATGGTTCAAGGAAAAAATAAAGTCTTTTAATTAAAAAGTTATGCACATGATACCCTATTCTGTTTTAGATCTGGCAGTAGTAACTGAAGAGAGTAACCCTAAGGAAGCCATTGAGCGCAGCCGTGAGCTGGCGGTGCATGTGGAGGAACTGGGCTATAACCGATTTTGGATGGCCGAACATCACAATATGGAGCATATTGCAAGTTCGGCCACTTCCGTTCTTTTGGGACATATGGCCGAAGCTACATCAAAGATCAGAATTGGTTCAGGTGGTATTATGTTACCCAATCATTCTCCATACATCATAGCGGAGCATTTTGGTACACTGGCAACTATGTATCCGGGACGGATTGATCTCGGCTTAGGCCGGGCACCAGGAACCGATCAGGTGACAGCTCATGCCATTCGTCCAAACCGAATGCAGGAAGTGTATAATTTCCCCGATAATGTGGCACAGCTCCAGAAATACCTTTCCAAAGAAAATAAAGGGAAAGTCAGAGCTTTTCCCGGAGAAGGAACTGAAATTCCAATATGGATATTAGGTTCCAGCACCGACAGCGCCCATCTTGCCGCCAAACTGGGATTGCCGTATGCATTTGCCAGTCACTTTGCCCCGCAACAACTGATGGATGCTATCCGAATTTACAGACAGGAATTTCAGCCCTCCAAACAGTTGGATGAGCCCTACGTTATGGCCGGTATTAATGTGATAGCTGCCGATACAACGGAACAGGCTGAATATCTATCCACCTCAACCAAGCAACTGTTTGTTGGGGTGATCACCGGGGAGCGCAACCCCCTGCCTCCCCCGGTTGATGATATTAGCGAGGTTATTCCCATTCAGCACCAGATGGCTTTGAACCAAATGCTGGCTTATTCTTTTGTGGGTGATAAAACCCAAATAAGCGAAACACTTATAGGTTTTTTAAAAGAGACAGGGGTTGATGAATTGATCACCGCTTCTTACATATTTGACCACAAGCAACGATTGAAATCACACCGCCTGTTTGCTGAAATAATGCAGGAAATCTCAATACCCGCTTAAAGATTTTGTACCCCGAAAAGCAAGCCCTGTCTGGTGAAACTGACAGGGCTTTTCTTTTTATTACCTTCATAAATAAAAACCTGATTAAATATAGAAAAAAGACCTGGAAAGCTTCCAAAAAACATTTCAACATACACCTAACTTATAGCATGCTTATTATTTATAATTAACGTGAACTTGATCTGATGGAAACCTCGTCTGATTGATGGAGCAGGCGCAGGATATTGGATTAGGATACGAACTGAACGTGGTGCCCGAATTAAACAATCGGTCAGATGGACTTGGAGCCATCAGACCGAGGGGCAGGTCAAACATTCCCGAACTCGATCTGATGGAAACCCCCATCTGATCGATGATGCAGGCACAGGATGTTGGATTAGTATAAGAACAAGCTTAGGTTCCCAACTCAAACAATTGGTCAGATGAACTTGGAGCCGCCAGACTGTAACTTAAAGGCTTCAAAAAGGATAATTATATCGAACTGACGTTACTTATTAAAACTTATGGCTGAAGACATCACTAAATATTCAGAGTCCTTTAAAATTCGTGCCAGTGAGGTAGACCAGAATGGAAAAGCAACCTTACCTGCAATTTGTTCTCTTTTCCAGGAAGTGGCGGGGAATCATGCCTTAAAACTTAGCTTTGATATTACCCAGCTTCACAAGCAAAACCTAACCTGGGTATTGCACCGAATGGATATTAAGATCCATCGTTTTCCGGAGTGGCGGGAAATCGTTACCATTGAAACATGGCCGGCGGCGGGAGATGCTTTACGGGCGTACAGGGATTACAGAATTTTAGATGCAGATGGGAATGAAATCGGCTGCTGCCTGAGCTATTGGATGATGATCAATATCAAAACACGCCGCCCTGCCAGAATGCCCGCAGAAGTGCTTGAACTTCGGCTTTCAGAAATTGACCACGTGTTGCCGGTTAAATCATCCCGAATGAAACCCTTCCATGACGAAGCTAAGGTTGCTAAAACTCATATCAAAGTCAGGAGATCAGACCTTGATATGAATGATCACGTTAACAATGCACGCTACGTGGAATGGATGCTGGAAACTTTTGAAGATGAAAAAGTAAAGATCCACCAGATCGATATTATGTTTCTGCAGGAAAGCAGAGCAGGAGACGATATTACCTCAGAACGAATAGATCTGCAGGATGCATATCAACACCAACTTAAAAACCAGGATGATAGAATCCTGGCTTTAGCTGAATGCCGATAAGGTTTAGGTATGTATTTATCTTTTGATCAATTGTCCCATTCAGGGGCAAAATCGGGATCTATCAATCGGGTTGATTTATCGAGATCATCGATCGCATAGAAATCATCATCCTCTAAAGCGAAGTCATACACATCGATGTTTTTCCTGAGATGTTCCTCGGATGAGGCTTTAGGAATAGCCACCACCTGCTCTTGTTCTATTAGCCAGCGTAATGTGATCTGAGAAGGAGATTTCCCATACTTTTCTCCCAGTTCTTTAAGCAATGGCTCCTCCATCACTTTGGCCTGAGCCAGCGGAGAGTAAGCTGTAAAAAGCAGATCGTGCTCGGCGGTGTAATCCAACAGATCAAATTGACTCAGGAACGGATGATATTCCACCTGATTACAAAAGATCGGTGCTGCAAGCTCCTCATTAAGTTCTTTCAGCATTTTTAGCGGAAAGTTGGCAACGCCAATGTTAAGCGCTTTGCCCTGGTCACGTAAAGAGAGAAAGGCCTCCAATGTCTTTTCAATGTCAACATCAGGATTTGGCCAATGGATAAGAAGCAGATCTACATAGGGGGTATCAAGCTCCCTGAGAGAATTCTCGGCAACTTTCAAAACATTTTCTTTCTCAAGATGGGTATGCCAGATCTTGGTAGTAAGGAAGATCTCTTCCCGATCAACATGTGATCTTTTCATGGCCTCCCCTACTTCTCTTTCATTTTTATAACTTTGTGCAGTATCAATATGACGATAGCCGAGATTGAGTGCCAGCTTAATGGCATTTTCGCCTTCTCTGCCAATTAATCGGTTTGTTCCTAATCCGATTTCGGGCACTTCCACCCCTTGAATTGTTTTAAATTGCATGATAGGTATTGAGTAGTATCCTTTATTTGATTTATAGGTTTCTATTTGAAATAACTGATATCACACGAAATGTGTTCATTATTTGACTAATGTCATTTTTCGGGTCATAACACTATTTCCTACTTCCAATTGATAAATATACATTCCACTGGGTTTGTCAGTAGCATCCCACTCAAACTGTTGCTGCCCTGCCGAAAGTGTACCATCCACTATAACAGCCACCGGCTGGCCTACAATGTTAAAAACCGATAGCCGTACTTCTTCTGACTTTGGCAGATAAAATGAGATGGTTGTAACCGGGTTGAAAGGATTGGGATAATTTTGATGAAGTTCAACCTGGCGTGGCTTATCATTTAATTCTTCTTCATGCTGAGCTGATATCTTTGAAGGAGAGATTTTCACTGCAAATCGCTCATCGTCTCTATATTGAATTGTTGAAAATCTGTTTACTTCTTCTCCGAAACTTATCATTTTCTTGAAGTCATGTTCTATTGTTACTGAGAAATTTCGCCGCAAATTATATTCTTTATTTGTTTTTTGGTCTATAAGTATAATATCCCATTCAGGAGGAACTTGCTCCCATTTGGTTACGGAAAATGTGAAGCTTCCGGCCTCAAAACTGCTAAAGTGAATTGGAAGTTGTACTTGCCGCTCTATCCCTGAGAAAAGAATGAGTTGGTTATAAAATTCTTCTCCTGCCTTAAATGAAAAGTTTAAGTATGGCTGATCAGGCAAATACAACTCAGGATAGGAATTAAGATCTTTGCTACGCCCGGTGTTCGCTCCATCAGTAAAATAGAGCTGCATTTCCTCCTCTTCATACGGTGTTTTAAGCGTGAGCTCAAATAACCCCCGGTCTGTTTCAGCACGTACATCCCGAACCGATAAATTCTCCTTAAAATCATTTTTATTCAAAGTAAGGGAGGTAGCCGGAGTTTCGGATTCGAGCATGATTAAGAAAGATGCTTTCGGTGCTATGCTTTCCTCCACTTCCAGTTTTTTGAACTCTATTGCTCCCGAAGCATTTTGCCTGACGGAATAAATATGCTCACTGATCGGTAATTCGGGATATTCATTTTCTATCAACCCAAGAAAAACAGGAACAGATATTGATCTGTCAAGATCATTAAAAACTAAGTTCAATCCTTCAATTCCGTCAATTGTTTCATTTCTATTTATATCTGTTGCTGACACCGTAAAACTAAGTTCTTCAACAGGTGCCTTCTTATTCTTTGACAATGAAACATAAGAACTCAGTGATTCCATTTCTTCTGTATCAAAAAAGCCTAATACCACCTGTTCCTTTGCAGGGACACCGCTAAGAGCCTGAAAACGTTGCATTTCTTCATTCCAGCTATAAAATGCTTTTCCAGAAAATTCCGTATTAAGCTCATTTCCCCCTGATAAAAACTTCCAGCCCGGGTTCTGAATTCTAAGGGCCGTAATATTTTGACTCATCTCATTTAAAAGATTGCCGGACTGTATATTTTGATCCAGCTCACGTACAGCAAGATCTTTCCTCCTTGATTCTCTGCCTTCAGTATTTCGGACTTTCGAATAGCTTACCTGATGAATAATTCTGCCCGTAATATTCTGAAGTGTTAATACTCCACCATCCTTATTCAGCATTCTTCTCCTTGATTCCGAACTAAACACTTTATCCTCTTTATCAATTGATTCCAAACCGAAAGCATCAACCCATCTCAACGTTTCATTTGGCAAAAGAACGGCATTTTTGGGAAACTCATATGTGAGGCTGTTACCGGAAAGCATCCAGCCTTCCAACGATACTACTCCATCTTCCTGGTTTTGGATCTCTATAAATCCTGTTTTCTCATTACTGTTAGCAACTCTTGAAATAATGATCTCGGGTTGCTCATTGTCTTCTATTAGCAGATTATGGGTTAAAAAGTCTCCATAACTACCGGCTGAAAGATTGTTTAGCGTGAAAATACCGGTTTCACGCCCTTCATATACTTCATCATCTAAAATTGGTATTTCCACCGCATAGGTAAAGTCTCCTACCAATCCCGTAAAATTGATTCTCTTAGTACTAAACCCGTTGAGATCAGCCTTATCCACAATACTGCGCAGTGAATCAAATTCTACATCCACAAAAATACGTGAGCCATCATGTTCATAGACAGCTATATTTAAAACAGCTGTTGAATCTCCTTCATTGATCTCTGAAATACTTTTATCAAACTGAATGACAGGAGGAGATAGTAAATTGAATGAAGTGCCAAAATTAGCAAATGAATTTTGGTTGTTTCCCCTCCAGTTTTCAGGATCGCCAACCAGTGATAGCAGCATATTCCTGGTGCCGCTGGCTCCATTCCTTAGATAATATTGCTGATTCTGTTCTTCCCCCAGGCTAAGCAAAGCATGGGGGTTCTCTCTTAAGCTTAATGGGATATCAGAACCCTCACTGGATTGAGCTTCCGTATTCCAAATATGTCCTTTACCCCATCCTATCCCAAATATAAACCGATGAACAGCTTCCTCTTTTTGATATACAAAAATCCTATGCGTGTCTCCCTCAAAATTCAGCGCACCACTTTTCGAAAAGCGCGGATCATCTTCATTGTTAATGTGAACATTTGCTCCTGCTGAAATTGACTCATTGAAGATCAGTTTAAGTTCATTCCCATCTAACAAACTTTCGGAACGATCCCATCTTCCATCTGAAAAATAAACGGATGTACCTCTTTCAATATCGATAAGTGAAATAAAATCGAAAGATTGGGCATCAGCGTTAGCAGATACGATAACTACATCTCCCGGAAGCAATACAGATTGAGCTTCAACCTGCATCCCAAAAAAGGAGCATAAAACAATAAGGCCGATATGTAGTTTTTGCTGAAGTTTGTTAGATAGTAACTTTTGAGCCATAGGCACCTATGTTACACTAATAGTATTTATCTCAATTAACATATTTTCGGGCATAAAGGCATATAAAATTTCCTGATTTTCCAAATTCTAATCATCAAGATGAGCATCACCTAACATACCCTCTGAGGATGCCACAGCCACTGAAACCGCCGCATCACCGGTTATATTGACCATGGTCCTGAACATATCCAGTATTCTGTCAACCCCAAGTATCAGCGCTATACCGGCCGTAGGCACCTGTACCGACTCCAGGACGATCACCAACATAATAATGCCTGCACCCGGTACTCCTGCCGCACCTATTGACGCTGCTGTGGCTGTAATCACAATGGTAAGCTGTTGTAGCAGTGTAAGATCCATTCCCAAAGCCTGAGCAATAAATACTGCAGCCACTGCCTGATAAAGACTGGTCCCATCCATATTTACCGTAGCTCCTATAGGGAGTACAAAGCTGGCAACTTCTTCTTTCACTCCCAAGTTCTTTTCAACCCGCTCCATGGTAACCGGTAAGGTAGCTGCACTCGAACTGGTACTGAAACCAAGTAGCATGGCCGGTTGAATTGCTTTAAAAAACGTGGTTAGCTTCATATTGCTTGTGGCTTTAAACAAAGTGGCATATACCACAAACACGTGAATCGTCAAGCCGATCAAAACCGCAAGGCAATACCATCCTAATGCATACAGTAACTCGAGTGCTTTCCCGAGATCATCTCCTGCAAGGTCTATAAGCAAAGAGGCCATGAGTGCAAAAACACCATATGGCGCTGTAAGCATAATGAGCTCAACAATACGGATGATCACATCATTGAACGCATCGAAGAAATTAGTGAGGATCTCCGCTTTTCTGCCTCCTATCTGAATGATCCCTATTCCAAGCAAAATAGCTACGAATACCACTTGAAGCATATTGGAATTATCAGATGCCGCACTGAAAAAGTTTTCGGGCACAATATCCACAAAGAAATCGAGCGGGCCGCGCTCCATAACTTCCTTAGCTGTTTCACTTCGGTCATCAAGATTCTCGCTGTATGTGGCCTGAAGTTGTTCACGGGTTTCAACTGGCAGCGATTTCCCCGGCTTCATAATATTTACCGTTGCCAAACCAATACTAATGGCGAACACAGTGGTTATGGCATAAATTATTACCGTCTTCCCTCCCATTCTTGAGAGCTGTGTTGTATCGTTGAGGCTAGTAACACCCGTAACTAACGAGACCAATACCAGCGGAACGGCGATCAGTACCAATAGCTTAATAAAAATGGTGCCGATTGGTTTTATATAATCAATAGTAAATTCATTGAGCCCAACAAAGTTGGCTATCAAACCCCAGATGAGTCCAAGTACCAATCCGATTATAATTTGCCAGTGTAACTTCTTATACCATTTCATACGCCAATAATTAGGGTTAAAATCAAACTTATTAAAGAGGCCGCTCCAGCGGAGGCCCAGTTTACAAAATTGTTACTTACATATGCATTCTCTTTTCCATCAGATAAACCGAAAGAGAATGCATAATCCTGATTTTGAAATAGGGCGCCAAGGTAAGAATCCAATATACAACCTGAAAATCCTATTAAAGAGATCATCCCTATAGCGGCTAAACTGCTCACAGAAGAGAAGATCCAGTACAATAAAGCAATAAAAAAAGCACCGAGTATTGCTGCTAACGTTCCCCAAAAACTAATTCCACCTTCGGTACCGGGCGTTACTTTTTTCCAGGAGGTAATGAGACGGGTTTTACCCTTTATACGTTTCTCCCCGATCTCTGTGGCCCATGTATCTGATGTTGAGACCGAAACAGCCGTAACTGCCGCAATCATAAAAGCATGACTGCCTGAAAGAAACCAAATGATGATCCATAGGGCGAACCAAAATCCATTTGACCAAACCTGCTTTCCATCCCTCCTGAAACTTTTCTCCAAAAAACCCTCTTTAGAAATGTAGCGGTCTGAAATAACAGAACCTGAAATGAAGAAACCTAAAACTACCGCAGCACCCGTAAGCCCCCCAAGTCCATACGCTATACTTCCAAAAATACCTGCAGACACAGCTCCGTCAATGGTAAGCCAGTTTATAATGAAAGCAACAGTGCAAACTATAGCAGCAAGGCCAATCCCGATCAGGATTCGTTGATGGTCTTGTGCATCTCCAAGCAATATGAAAATGAATACAAGAGCTAAAGTAAAAAAGATATTTACCCAGCGGTCAAGCACGATATCAGCTTGAAGCTGGTTCTGCTTCTTCGTCCCGGTCATGTTTCATGATAGCAAATACCACTAATACATATCCGGCCATGATGGATATTGGAGAGATGAATAGAGAGATAAAGCCGTTCACTTCATTCTCAAGGTACATGGCGGTAAATCCGGCAAAGATCAAAAATATAGCAAGCCCAATCATTTTATAATTATAGGCTGAAAAAAACATAGGTTGTTTTTCCGCCGTATTACCCTTTCGTTTTGCCATGTTCTTTTAGTTACCTTTACTGATATTTGGATTGAAACGCTCCGCAAAGTTATTTAATTATCTACTAAACCCAAAAGTACAAAATTAACGAATGAACCGAGTTGTATTGGCTTCTCAAAGTCCAAGAAGAAAGAAATTGTTAGAACAAATAGGCCTTTCTTTTAAGGTCTTTCCAAGCAACGCGAAAGAAATCAGTTCGCAATCCGATCCTGCTCTTTTGGTCGAAGAATTGGCCTTACTAAAAGCTGAGGATGTAAGTACCGCACATCCCGAAAGTTTTATTATCGGGGCTGATACTGTTGTGGTTCATCAGGATGAGATCATTGGCAAACCGAAGGATAAGGATGAGGCTTTTGAGATCTTATCCTCTTTAAGTAACTCCACTCATTCTGTTTTTACAGGAGTAGCTTTTGTTAAAAGTGATAAAAGAGGACATATTGTGAGCAGAAACTCCTTTCATGAACAAACAAAAGTAACGTTCAGTGCGTTAGGGGAAGTGGATATTCATGACTACATAGAAACCGGAAATCCAATGGACAAAGCGGGCGCGTATGGCATTCAGGATGACCTGGGAGCTTTGTTTGTAGAAAGAATTGAAGGTGATTACTATAACGTGGTCGGTTTTCCTCTTAATCGATTTTACCGGGAACTCAAATTATTTGCACCCGAAATGACCTTGATACCTCATAACCTATGAAATTCAGAAAATTACTTATTGGGGCTTTTACCTTACTGATCTTCAGCAGCGCCGCATTTGCGCAAAACAGCCGTCAATTTCAGCTGGCAGTGCAATTGATGCAGCAGCAAGAGTATGCTGAAGCCCTGCCCATACTTCTGGAACTGAACGAGGATAATCCCGGGATCTACCCCATAGCCGACCGCCTCATTGATTGCTATATTCAACTCAAACAATATGATGAAGCACTTGAAATCACCCGCCAATATGCTGAAAACAACGACCTTGCAAGTCAGGCAGCCATCAGAACCGGGGAATTATACCATTATAAAGGTGAGGAAGAACGAGCATTGAAAATCTGGAGAACTAATCTCGAAGCAAACCAGAATGATCTTCAATTATATATGAGTACTGCTCGTGTGATGACCTCCCGAAGGGAATATTTGTCTGCTGTGAACATATATAAGCAGGCTCGAATTCAGTTTCAAAACGATCGAATATTCTTTGGGGACATTGCCAATGCTTATATGCAAGCCGGCGAATACGAACTCGCCATTGAAGAATGGCTTGCTTTACTGGAAGATTCCCCCGGGCAGATCTCATTTATTCAAAGAAGTTTACTCCGATATAATGACCCTATTCTCTATGATATTACCATTGTTGAGTTAAATGACAAGCTGGCTGAAATGTCTGTTTCAGATCCCCTTTTTCAAACCTTTTATCAACTTCAGGTTTGGTTACTGCAGGAAAATAAACTGTACCGAAGGGCTCTTGCTACGGCCAAAGAATATGAGGATCGTACGAATTCATTTAACTACTCTTTATTTAATTTAGGACGCCAGCTTATCCGGAATAACGAATTTGAATTAGCTGAAGAAGCATTTACCTATTATACCGACCATGCATATGGGGAAGTGAAATGGCGCGGGCTTGAAGAATTATCCAACACCTACTCAAGCTGGGCTAAGTATATCGACGACTACAATCTTGATTTCAGTGATCAAAAAGACAGCTTATATCAGCTTGCCGCTTTTATGCTCGATTCTATTGAAAAAGAAACCAATAGGTACAGCGGCATGGAAAGGGTGCAACTGAAACGAGCAGAATTAGCACTCGACCATGTTTTCAATCTCGATAAAGCTGAAGCTGCTTTAAGAAAACTGAAATCTATCCCCGGTTCCGCCGAAACTCCGGAGGCTTCTTACATTGAGGGGCGGGTCTATCTCTCTAAGAAAGAATATGCACAGGCGCGTATCAGTTTAACACGGGCCCATAAAAAAGCTGACATCGGTGAAATAGCAGAAAGATCCCGGTACTTCCTGGCCCTTACCGATTTTTACTCCGGTGATTATGAGTTCGCCAACATTCAGCTAAAGTCACTCGGGCGAAATAACACCTCTTATTATGCCAATGACGCTATTGAATTACGGCTATGGCTGCAAGAAGGTCAGTCAGCAGATACAACCGGTGAAAATTTAGAGCGGTTTGCTGATGCCGTTTTCAAATTCAATAACGGAGCTTCTGAAGAAAGTACTCAATTATTCCTGGCGTTGATAAACGATCCGGATGTTTATACCATGAAGGACGATGCTATTTTATTTTATGTCCGCTCCACACACATTCCAAATACTCAAAAACTGATTCAGCTTAGCAATTTTCTAGCCATCAATACGAATACCCCGATCATGGAAAAACTTATGTGGGAACAAGCCAAACTGGCGGAACAGGTTAATATCGATGTTGTTATTCAGGAGTGTAGAACTTCAGAAGATTGCTTTTTTGACAACAACTCCGGTGGCATCGGTTCAAAAACATATGCATCGGCAAGAGAAATTTATGAAGAACTGATCCTGAAATATCCGCAGGGTTTTTATGCTCCTTATGCAAGAGAACGGTTAACTAAATTAGCAACCCAAAATTCCTGATATGTTCAAGAGAGTTTACATCATCGCCCTTTTTCTAATTATGCCTTTTGCAGCTATACAAGCACAGCAACACGTGCTTATTTCTATGGATGGCTCGCAGACAAACCACCTGAAAGCCTATGGAGTTGTGTTCAATCATATCACGGATGGATACAACGCACAATGGCTGTTGAATTACCGGGGAGGAAGCTTTTTAGCACAAGTTGAAAACGACATCATTCGCAAAAGCAGGTTGCGGAACGTAAGTCTTGAAACCCTGAGCACATCCGAAGCCCGGCGCCTTATAGCCGAGGTGGAGAGTAACAGCAGTAACACCTCCGTGGTTAATTTAGAAAAAGCCCCGAAGATCGCAGTTTACACTCCAGATCAGGCTCTGCCCTGGGATGATGCCGTAACTCTTGCATTGAGCTATGCTGAAGTTAAATATGATAAAATCTGGGATGTTGAAGTTTTGGAAGGGAAACTCGATGAATACGACTGGCTCCATCTTCATCATGAAGATTTTACCGGACAATATGGAAAATTCTGGGCCAGTTATCGCAATATGCCCTGGTATATTGCACAGGTAAAACAAATGGAGGCTATGGCAGAAGAACTTGGGTATCCCTCTGTTTCGGAACAAAAAAAAGCTGTTGCCCGGACGATCAAAGAATATGTAGGAAGAGGCGGCTTCCTATTTGCCATGTGCTCCGGTACCGATACCTTTGACATTGCCCTGGCTGCCGAAGGCGTTGATATTGCTCCCGAACAGTTTGACGGAGATCCTGCTGATCCCAATGCCCAGGAAAAATTAGACTATAACAAAACTTTTGCATTCGAGGATTTCTCCATCAAATTAAACCCTGCAGAATATGAGCACGCAGATATTGATGTGCCTGAAAGCCTCAACGAAGTAGATCAATCACTCGACTTCTTCACCCTTTTCGAATTTTCAGCTAAATGGGATCCGGTTCCCACTATGCTTACCCAAAATCATGTGAGCAGTGTCCGTGGATTTTATGGACAAACCACTGCTTTTCAAAAAGACAAAGTGAAGTCATCCGTGGTGATCTTAGGAGAGTCTCCCGGGCGGGAACAAGTGAAATATTTGCATGGGAATTACGGAAACGGCACCTTTACCTATTACGCCGGGCATGATCCGGAAGATTACACCCATCGTGTGAATGATCCCCCCACTGACCTTGAACTTCATCCCGGTAGTCCCGGTTACCGGTTGATCCTCAACAACATCCTCTTCCCCGCTGCCAAAAAAGAGAAGAAAAAAACATAGTTGGAATTAAAAATTCAAAATTAAAAATGAAAGATTAGTACTTTCCATTTTTAATTTTTCACTTTGAATTTTTAATTGATTTATGAAGCCGAGCCGAAAGTTTGAAGACCTTGTTGAACTTGTAGCGATCCTCCGGAAAGAGTGTCCCTGGGATCGGAAACAAACGCACGAATCCATCAAAGATAACCTCATTGAAGAAGCCTATGAAGCTATTGAAGCGCTGGATAATAAAGACTTTGATGAGTTCAAAAAGGAGATCGGAGATCTGTTGCTGCATGTCGTATTCCATTCTGAGATGGCGAGTGAGTCGGATACATTTGATATCGGGGATATTATTTATACGCTGATGGAAAAGCTGATTCGCCGCCATCCGCATGTTTTTGGAGATACCGTGGTTGATGGTGAAGAACAGGTATCGGAGAACTGGGAAAACATCAAATTGAAAGAAGGGAAAAAGTCAACCTTAGACGGCCTCCCTGCTCAGCTTCCGGCTCTTATCCGCGCACAGCGAATGCAGGAAAAAGCCGCGAATGTAGGTTTCGACTGGCCGGAATGGAAACTGGCGTGGGAAAAACTGGATGAGGAGTTACAGGAATTTCGTCAAGCCCTGGAAAATGGCGATCAGGAAGAACTTTCTGATGAATTTGGGGATGTGCTTTTCTCACTGGTAAATGTGAGCCGTTATTTTGAGCTGAATGCCGAAGACAGCCTGCGAAAGACCAATGCTAAATTTGAGCATCGGTTCAGATACATTGAAGAAAAATTAAAGGATCAGAACAAGGCACTCAAGGATGCTGATCTGGAAGAGATGGACCATTATTGGAATGAGGCCAAGGCCAGGTAGTGCTTTAAACCGCATCAGCCTATACTTCATATATTCTTCAAATAAACTTGTATCATTACATTAGTTTAAACTTTTTGACTTAAAATTGTGCATCCGATTTAGTATATTCGATGCCCTTCTCAAAAAGAGAACTGGAAAAATTTATACCGGCTTCAAACGCTTCGGAAGTGAAATTCGTTAACAGCGTTAAGTTGGCCCTTATCGAGTAATTTATATTTAACATAAAATTTGGAGAAACAATGTCAGAAGGCATTCACACAGGCTTTGACGAGCAACAATATCCTCATATTAACAGAGGCCTTGACGGTATCGTAGCTTTTTCAACTACCAAGAGTTTTATAGATGGTCAAAAAGGTGAACTCATCTATTCCGGCTACCTGATCGATACCCTGGCTGAAAATGCTACATTCGAAGAAGTTTGCTTCTTATTATGGAATGACCGCCTCCCAAATGCTGAAGAACTCAAGGGCCTTGAGAAATTATTGATTGAAAATCGTGAGCTTCCTCAGCCGATCCTGGATTACATCAATGCCACAGATAAGGATGCTGAGCCAATGGCCGTTCTCAGAACTGCCGTTTCCATGCTGGCTGACTTTGATGACACCAAAGGAAAATTTGATCCTACTCTTTTCGAAGGTCAGGCGATTGCCATCACTGCAAAGATACCGAGCATCATTGCTGCTTTTGATCGTGTTCGTCACGATAAAGAAGTTGTAGCTCCTCTTAAAGAAGGAAGCACTGCTTTTAACTTCCTTTATATGTTAAATGGTGAAAAGCCCGGTGAGCAGGCTGAAAAAACCATGGATCTCTGTTTGATCCTGCATGCCGAGCATGGAATGAATGCCTCCACCTTCACCTGCCGAACTATTTGTGCCACTCAATCAGATATGTATTCTGCTGTAACCGGAGCTATCGGTGCACTTAAGGGACCACTTCATGGTGGAGCCAATACCGCTGTTATGAACACATTGCTTGAGCTTGATAAAGATCCTGATACCGCCGATGCCGTTGAGTTCACTAAAAAGAAATTAGCGAACAAAGAGAAGATCTCCGGCTTTGGACACCGGGTTTACAAGACCTTTGACCCACGTGCAAGGTTACTTCAAAAAATGTCCAAGGACCTTTCAGAGGAAACAGGACACGAAGAATTATATGAATGGTCCATGGATATGCTGAACACCATGAAAAGTGAGAAAAATATTGATCCCAATGTGGATTTCTTTTCAGCTACGGTATATTATTCTATTGGAATTCAGCCTGATCTTTTCACCTGTATCTTTACCATGAGCCGTGTATCCGGCTGGACCGGCCACTTCATGGAGCAAGCCGCCAACAACCGCTTAATCCGCCCACGTGCCCTCTACGTTGGCGAGAAGCACCTTGACTGGGTTCCGGTTGAAGAACGGTAATTAGCCTCTTTATTTATTGAGCTTATCAAGCCTGTCTGGATTTTTCGGACAGGCTTTTTTTATGGGGAGTTATTGAGGCCTATGCTGATACCCGAACTTTGATATTTAGTCCGTTTTCTTCATCTTATCCTCGTTATTTCAAAGATAACATGAACAAAGCGCGCGTACGAAGCAAGGATAACATGAATGGCATTGGTGATATGCTGATGTTGGGCACAACTTTGAGTCATGCTGAGAAAAAATGAAAAAAAGTTATAAATATTTACACCTCTGGTTAATTATTCCATTTGTAATAACCTTACTTGGATTTTACAATACCTATTGGTCACGTTTTTTCAATACACCATTAAATTGGCACTTACATGGATTGAGTGCCACTATTTGGTATTTAATTCTGATTATTCAACCATACTTATATTCCAAAGGGAAATTAAAACATCATAGGACTTTTGGAATTATCGGATTTTTAGTAGCCGGTTTTGTAGCTGCCTCTGCATTATCCGTCATAAGTGGACACATTACAGGTTTAGACCCTGAATTGGATATAATATACAAATATCGTTATTCCCTTTCATTAACTGATTTTATTTACATAGCAGGTTTTTTGTTTGCATTGATAATGTCCATTATTCACCGAAAGAAAATTGAAAAACATAGTCTGTGGCTAATAAGTACAGTCTTCTGGGTTTTTTCACCTGCGACTGACCGAGTTACTTTTTTTGTAATTAATCCCTTTCTAAGTGAAAAATCGACTTGGTTTGATTTCCAAATCCAATTCTGGATAAGTCATATTTTTATTATTCTCATTTTATTAATCTTACTTTTTATTAATTATCGTAATGGGAATAGATATTGGATACCATATACATTAATTGCTGCAGTTCATTTAGTTACTCCAATATTACTAGTTGAATTAGCTGATTCGGAATCTTTAGGACAATGGTTTGAATATATGTATAGACCGGCATTTAGTGAATGAGTAACTGATTGAAGCAGTGCCCAACACTGTATAAAATTAATTGATAGTGCAAGCCTACTTACGAAAATTCTCGTGGATTTTCTATTCGGTTTGTATTTGCTAAATTAGGTGCTTAAACACGCAACCAATCTTATACAAGACCGTTGGCAGCAAGCAAAAGAAAAAGAACATGAGAATTTTAATCATAGGTGGACAAGGAACTATTGGACAGCCTGTGACGGAACACTTTCAGGTTGAAAATGAAGTAATCGTCGCAGGTAGAAGTAGCGGAGAAGTTAACATTGATATAGCAGACACTAATTCAATCGAAAAAGGATTAAAAACGCTGAAAAAAGTAGATGCCATTATCTGTATCGCAGGAGAAGCGAAATGGGCCAACTTTAATGACCTTACGGAAGATGACTACTACGTTGGGCTTAGAAGTAAATTAATGGGGCAAGTAAATCTTGTTCGAATTGGTAAAAACTACTTGACCCCAGCCGGTTCAATCACACTGTCAACTGGAATATTAGCTGACGACCCTGTAATTAAGACTACAAGTGCAGCAATGGTAAATGGAGCTATCCATAGTTTCGTTAAAGCAGTTGCACTTGAAATTGAAAATGGCATTAGAGTAAATGTAGTTTCATTAGGAATGGTCGAAAATGCCTATGACAAGTACAAAGATTATTTCCCAGGACATAATCCAGTTCCAATGAAAAAAGCAGTCAATGCTTATGTGAGAAGCGTTAATGGAAAAGGTAATGGAGAAATTATCCGAGTATATGAAAAGTAAAAAGCCAGCTGCCAACAAAACCTGTAAGCAATAGCGCCCTGCGGGATGCTACTGCTTATAACCAAACCGTGAGCCATCATTTAAAATTAAAATCCGAAAGGACCTGAAGAACTAATGTTAATCATAGCCAGATATATCGTAATTCTCTTCGGTATTTTTCTCATTGGAGTTGGTTTTTTGATACTTTTGAAACCATCAAAGGCAAGGACGTATTTGAAACAAGCAGGAAGCACTAACCTGATAAATTATACTGAAATTACGATTCGAATGATACCTGCGGCAGCACTTGTCCTATATTCAGAATATTCAAAGTTTCCCGAAATCTTGAAGTATTTAGGTTGGTTCATGATTGTGACTTCCTTAGTTCTATATTTCGTGCCACGAAGAATTCATCATCGTTATGCGCTAATGTGTGCCGATATTCTCACACCACAACTAATTAGAGTGACATCGCCTTTCTCAGTACTATTTGGAATTGGAATTATCTATTCTGTGCTATAAATAGGAACATATGAAATGGATTGAATTAGAATAAAAAAACGATACGCAAAAAAGGCTAAGCAAACATGATCCGTGAACGATAAACATTCACGTATTATCTTTTGAATCAAATTTCTTCTGGCGAAGAACTTTTCTGTTTGAAAGTCGCATGTTTCATACCCGATACCGTTGGCCAAAGAATATGTTATCAAAACACCAAAGCAAATAAACAGGAAATTGAGAGTAAATATAACTGGCAATAAATAAAAGCACAAAGCCGCAAAAACATCTCTAAGCAAGCGGGCGGAAAGTGATAAAATGAAATGAGAAAACTTTTAACTAACTTCGGTCTCGGCCGACAGGAAAGCACCTCTAAAGCCCGCCTGCCCATAGCCAAACCCTCAATTCATAATGAAAATCATGAAATTACCCATACACAAATTTTTGGCTTTTTTGACTTCAGCTTTGCTATTCTTTTCATGTAGTGGCAATGGAACCAGTCCAACTCAGGAAGGGACACAATCAGGAAATAAAGATCTATTGAGTTTAGACCTGGAATATAATAACTCTGTTTTTGCTACAACCATTTCTAATACTTCTGTTACAAATGATTCTGAATTTCCTTTCTTAGCAGAACAGGTATCAGTTAAGTCATTTCAAATTTCTGAAAATGCTACAGCTGACATTAGTATTGGACAAACATTAACTATTAATGAAAGCCCTTATTCTTTAACTGTTACCGCAGAAGATCAAACAACAAAAAACTATACATTAATTATAACTAAAGACGAAGGGCTTCAGATTGAACCAAATTCCAATATAGAAGAGCGTAGTTCATACAATTTACAAAGCTCTGATGTTTATGTTGATGGTGCACAGTTAACTCGGGACTTTGACAGATCTCACTTAACTGCATATGCAGATTTTAATAACGACGGGAATACGGATGTCCTTATTTCCAGCGGACTTTTTCAAAGCTATAGTTACTCACCAATCCGATTGTATCTGGGCAATGGTGCCGGGTTTAATTCTGATTATTGTGAATGTGGTGGACAGTGTTCAGCATTTTCTTGCAATAGTTTTACAGAATTACCCAACGCATTGCCAAATGGTTATGAGGGTATGCAACATCCAAGAAAAATTTTAATCGGGGATTATAATAATGACAATCTTCCTGATGCTTTTATTATAGGTCATGGATATGATGCTGACCCATTTCCAGGTGAATCACCAATACTACTTATAAATAACGGCAGTGGATTTAATTATCAAAAACTAAGTAGTATCTCGGGCTTCTTTCATGGCGGCTCATCAGCTGATTTTGATAACGATGGTGACCTGGATATTTTTATTAATGGGGCTCCAGGTGATGAGGAAGCTGTATTCTTAATCAATGATGGTTCTGGAAATTTCACGAATACTGCGGAATTCATTGATTCAGAATTTCATCATAACACAAAATATTACACGTCAGAATTCATTGACATAGATTCTGATGGTTTTATAGACTTATTAATTGCCGGACACGAGTATGAAGGTGCCAACACTCTTATTCTTTGGGGCAACAGTTCAGGTAAGTATTATAAAAACTTAAGTAGTACCATCCCTCAAGTAAATGGCTTCAATATTGTAGTGGATATTGATGCTGTTGACATAGACAATGATGGGGATATGGATCTAATTTTGAATCGAGTTGATTCAGATAATTTTTATCAGAACTACTATTTGCAAATAGTAAGTAATGATGGAAACGGCAATTTTTCTGATGTTACTTCTAACTCTATAGCTAATAACTCGGGTTCAGATTGGTACCTATGGGTACATATTCAAGACTTGAATAATGATGGAAAGTCGGATATATACCTGGAGACCGACCATAAAAATAATTTAAAATGGTTCGGGAATGGAAATGGGAATTTTAACTAAAACCACCCGCTACAAAGTGTATAGTTAATAGCCGTTTTGTGCTTAATGGAGTTTTAGATAACGATATAGAAAAAGCGAAAAGCTTTTTTTTGAAGTTTTCCGGTGAACAAGTCTTAGAAACTACAAACAAGAGTTTCAGAGAGTTTAGTACTCCCGACAAACATCCTTCTCCGTTAACAGGGTAGTGCTCAGAAAGTCCTGTTTTTTTATACAGGGCCGTTATAAGTAATAGAATAGCCCTTATTTGGAAATTTAGAAAATAACGATTACCCCCGCTTGGGCTCATCTAATTAATTTGAAAAAAATGAAAAGCACACTGGATCCTGTCTTTTTATTATTAATTTTGACGTTTTTCTCATGTAGTAAAACGAACGAAGGAGCGCACTCAGATGGATATGCAGCTCATACATATGAACAGGATCAGGATCTAACTAAGGAAACTTTTTCTCTTGAAACATTAGTGGATGAAGTTAAAACAGTTCCTGACTCTATAATGGAATATTTACACGCTCAGCATCATTCTCATAAAGTGCTGGAAAGAAAAACCGTTCCACCTGGTTATGAAAGTAAGGAATTAAAGTTTTGGAGCGAATATGCCGCTGACCTTGAAGGTTTACCCACAATTAATCCAGGTCCGGGCGAATACGTGCATGTAATGGAAGGTTACAAAAATGGCTATCAGAATTTAGTAATTGGCATTACAGAAACTTTTCCCGGAGGTGCACCTCCAATGCACACACATAAAGGCGAAGAAGCACATGTCTTACTTGAGGGAACAATCCTTTATGCTTTAGGCGATACGCTCTTTACAATAGACGCTCCTTATATCGTGAACATACCGCCAAGGTACCTCATGCATTTAAGAACATTGGAGAAAAAACAGCAAACCTGGTCGTAATATTTCCAACGAATGTCTGGGAATATGATGTGCTGGGTTATTTTCCATTTAAGGAAGGTGAGTAAGCCACTATCTTGTTAAAAATGAACTGGTGAGGTTAGCGATCTGACCTTAAAAAAGGAGGGCTAAGTTTATTAGGGAAAGTCGTTTACTTTAGCAAACCCTCCAAGGATTCAGAATCCCTGGAGAGTTGTTTCCTACTAAATTAATGAGTCCATTCACAAGTATTGAGTTTTCAAACAAGCTGTCCAGTTCGGAAAGCCGGCCTGAACCTTAGGTTCAAAAAGACATAAACAGCTCGCTGAGCTGTTTACTTCACCACCAGGTTAACGATACGTCCCGGCACAAAGATCTCCTTCACTAAATTCCCTTCTTCCAGGTATTTGGCCACGTTTTCTTCTGATTTTGCTAAACCAAGCACATACTCTTTATCTTTGGCTTTGGCTGCATCCACCTCGATATCGGCACGAACTTTCCCGTTTACCTGCACCGGATAGGTGATCGTATCATCCTTCAGAAATTCTTCATTGAACGCCGGCCATTCTTCATAGGCAAGCGTCTTTTCATGGCCCAGCATGCTCCATAGTTCTTCGGTGATGTGGGGAGCAAATGGATTGAGGATCTGAATAAATTCCTTAGCTACCGAAAGGGGAATTTCCTTCCAGCCGTTAGCTTCATTCACAAAGATCATCAGTGCAGAGATCGCCGTATTGAATCGCAGGCTCTCAATATCTTCCGTTACTTTTTTGATGGCTTCGTGCAGCGGCTTCAGGTGCTCCTTCGTCGCTTCGATGTCTCTCACTTTGTCCGAGATTTCACCGGAATCATCATCTACCAGTAATCTCCAGACGCGATTCAGGAATCGATTCACCCCTTCCACCCCTTTGGTGCTCCATGGTTTTACCTGTTCCAGCGGACCCATGAACATTTCATACAGCCGCAGGGAATCTGCCCCGTAGTGCGCGATCACATTATCAGGATTGATGACATTCCCGCGACTTTTGGACATTTTGTGAGCACGTGCTTCCACTTTCGTATTTGTGCCTTTCAGAACAAATCCTTCGCCCTTTTTCTCCACCTTGTCCTCAGCAACCTTCTCTCCGTCAGGGCCGGTGAACTCCATTTCACCAAGGATCATCCCCTGATTGACTAATTTTTGAAACGGTTCTTTGGTAGAAACCACGCCGATATCATACAGTACCTTGTGCCAGAATCGGGCATACAGCAGGTGAAGTACCGCATGCTCAGCGCCGCCCACATAAAGATCTATCGGCATCCAGTATTTCTCGTAATCAGGATCAACGGGCCCCCCATCAAACTCCGGGCTGATATAACGCAAATAATACCAGCAGGAACCCGCCCATTGCGGCATGGTGTTGGTTTCCCGCTTCGCAGGCTTTCCTGTTTCGGGATCGGTGGTGTTTACCCAGTCTGTGGCATTGGCCAGCGGCGGTTCCCCATCTCCGGTAGGCTGATATTTGTCCACTTCGGGAAGTGTCACCGGAAGCTCGGATTCCGGCAATGCTTTAGGCTCGCCATCCACATGGATGATCGGAAACGGTTCTCCCCAATACCGCTGACGGGAGAACAGCCAGTCGCGGAGTTTATAATTCACGGATTTCTTGCCGGCTGCTTTTCCTTCCAGCCACAAAATGATCTTCTTTTTGGCATCATCAATATTAAGACCGTTCAGGAACTCACTGTTTATAGCAGGGCCTTCGCCGGTGTACGCTTTACCGTCAAAATCTTCCGGTGGTTCTACGGTACGAACGATCTCCAGATCGAATTTCTCGGCAAACTCCCAGTCCCGCTCATCTTGTCCCGGTACCGCCATGATGGCTCCGGTTCCATAACTCGCCAGCACATAATCCGCGATCCAGATCGGGATCTCTTTTCCGTTTGCGGGATTGACGGCATACGCGCCTGTAAAGGCCCCGGTCTTCTCTTTATTCAGTTCCTGGCGCTCCAGATCGGATTTCCTGGCTGCCTCTTCTTTATAATCCTCAATCACTTTCTTTTGCTCATCCGTAGTGATCTTGTCCACCAAATGATGCTCCGGAGCCAGCACCATATATGTGGCTCCAAAAATGGTATCGGGACGGGTTGTAAATACTCTTAGCTTTTCATCATAATTCGCAATTTGAAAGTCGATCTCAGCGCCAATGGATTTCCCTATCCAGTTTCGCTGCATTTCCTTTAGCGATTCCGGCCAGTCCAGATCTTCCAGATCCTGCAGCAACTCTTCGGCATATTCCGTGATCTTAAGAATCCATTGTCGCATTGGTTTACGAACTACAGGATATCCGCCTACCTCGCTCTTTCCATCTACCACTTCCTCATTCGCTAACACGGTTCCCAATTCGGGACACCAGTTCACGGCCACTTCGGCCTCATACGCCAATCCTTTTTTGTAGAGCTGAAGGAAGATCCATTGCGTCCATTTGTAATAATCCGGATCGGTGGTGTTCACCTCACGATCCCAATCATAACTGAAACCAATAGCCTGAAGCTGCTCCCGGAATTTATTCACGTTCTTTTCCGTCGTAATGCGCGGATGGGTTCCGGTCTTTACAGCATATTGTTCGGCAGGAAGTCCAAAGGCATCCCAGCCGATCGGGTGCAGCACATTGAAACCATTCATGCGTTTGTAACGAGCAATGATATCCGTGGCGGTATAACCTTCCGGGTGGCCTACATGTAACCCTGCACCGCTTGGGTAAGGAAACATATCCAGTACATAATATTTGGGTTTGGACGTATCGGTGGGGGTTTTGAAGGTCTTATTTTCGAGCCAGTACTTTTGCCATTTGGCCTCGATGTTTTCCGGTTTGTAGGAATGCATTAACGAATGGTTGATTTGTCTTCTTTTGCGAACCCCAAAGATAAGCCATTATTGAAACCATTGAAATGGTTTTTCAGAGTAAATTTTTATTACGCCTTTTTTGAGTAATAATTGATGCCTTCTATCCCTTCAAAATCCGAATCCAGTGTCCATAACTTTGCATCGTATTTTTGAGCAATTGCATAGATCATGGAGTCAGCCATGGGAAGCTTTCTCTCTGCATTGATCAGCGCTGCCGTTAGTGCAATTTCCTGATCAACTGAGATCTCTTTTCCGTTAGCCATCAAAGCAATTCCATCAAGGGCTTTTGATTTCCCTAACTCCCTGTTTAAGACTTTATACACTTCGTAAAAACAGATAGAAGGAACCAACAGCTGCTCATCATTTTCGATAATGGGTTCAAAAACATCCGCATGTTTATCATCTGTAAAAAATTCCAGCCATCCCGATGAGTCCAATACATTCAAAACCGATCCTCCTCTCTTTCGAGCGAAGCATCAATTCCCTTTGCAAAACCTCTTAATGATTTAGCTTCGGGCACCGGAACAACTTCTATCTTGCCGTCAATCGGTATCATTCGAACTCTCTGACCTGCTTTTAGATTCAATGATTTTCTGACTTTAGCAGGAATAACAACCTGAAATTTTGGAGATATTTTTACAGTTTCCATATCATTTTACAATTTGTTGATCGATTAAACATACGTAAAATTCATTTCAAATACCTCAAGTTACATTTTTGGAATCCTTGACTCTTAAACCATATCCCATGGTTTTAACTGTTTCAAAAGTTCTTTACAATTTCCCCATATCAATTTTGCCAAAAAATGCTTTTCATTGCTTTATCTATTAATCAATCCTTCGTTATGCATTCAATTTTTTCGGCTCTGATCTTATCACTTCTTACCCTTTCCGTTTCGGCTCAACCTATTGCTGAAATGGTCACCACCTACCGGGCCGACTATGGTGCCCTTGATCGCAAGTATGACGTTGAGCCCTCCGTAGAACATTTTGATCGATTTGATGAGTTTTATGCGGATTGGGTGCAGAAATTAGACGATCTCGATTTTGAGGGACTGCCTCGTGCCCGGCAAGTAGATTACCTGCTCTTCAAAAACGACTTGCAGCGGTCCGCTTATTTCCTGAATGCAGATCGTGATCGATACAACAATATTTCTGAATTCCTTCCTGCAACCGGAGAGATCATGAGTTTCATCCATCAGCGCAGGGTTGGGAATTCCATGGATGGAAAGGAAGTTGCGTCTTGGTTCAACAACTGGAATTCAGCGGTTCACACTAAAAAAGCGGAGCTGGAATCGCACGGACTATTGGCCAAAAGAGAAGCCGCTTACCTCTCTGACTCAATCGGAGAACTAAAGGATGGGATCGAAGAAGCCTATGAATTTTATTACGGATATGATCCTGATTTCACCTGGTGGGTGGAAGAGCCATTCAAAGCTCTGAATACCTCCCTTGAGGAATATGCCAAAATGGCCAGGGCTCATTTTGATGCGGAGAAAGAAGTCGTTGATGAAAGCGGGATCGTTGGGAATCCGATCGGAGAAGATGAGATAAACCGGCGTTTGGGCTTCGAGATGATCTCCTACACTCCGCGAGAACTGATCGATATCGCCAACGAGCAATACGAATGGACCTTCAATGAAATGCTGAAAGCTTCCCGAGAGTTGAGATACGGCGATGACTGGAAAGCAGCTTTAGAGTATGTCAAAACCACACATGTTCCGGCTGGAGAACAACCGCCACTGGTTAAAGAATTAGCCGAAGAAGCCGTTATGTTTCTTGAAGATCGTGAGCTGGTTACCATCCCCGATCTCGCCAAAGAAACGTGGCGTATGGTAATGCTAAGTCCGGAATGGCAGAAATTTGCACCTTTCTTTTTAGGCGGTGAAACCGTTCGGATCGCCTACCCTACCAATACCATGACGCACGAAGAAAAAATGATGAGTATGCGCGGGAATAATCCTCACTTTTCCAAAGCGGTGGTGCATCATGAATTGATTCCGGGTCATCACTTACAGCAGTTTATGAATCAGCGTTATGAAACACATCGACGCATGTTCAGTACTCCATTTTGGACAGAAGGCTGGGCTTTATATTGGGAATTTGTGCTTTGGGAGAAAGGCTTCCCAAACAATCCTGAGGACAAGATCGGGATGCTGTACTGGAGGATGCACCGTGCGGCCCGCATTGTATTTTCACTGAACTACCATCTCGGAAACTGGACTCCACAGGAATCCATTGATTACTTAGTGGATAAAGTAGGGCACGAATATGCGAATGCAGAAGCAGAGGTCCGGCGTTCGTTTGAAGGCAATTATGGTCCGCTCTACCAGATTGCCTACATGGTGGGCGCTATGCAGTTCTATTCTCTGCGAATGGAACTGGTTGATTCCGGCCAAATGACCGAAAAAGAATTCCATGATACCATCCTTCGAAACAACAGCATTCCCGTGGCAATGGTTAAGGCGCTGTTGACCGAACAGAAACTAACTCCCGATTTCAGATCTGAATGGAAGTTTGGGGATTATATTGAGGGGATGTGAGGTAAATATTGACCATCCTAACATCTCATAAATCATGGTTCTAATTTCTGAACCATGATTTACATGATTAATTCACTAATCACATCCACCCCATCCGGTTTCCACCAAAGCGGTGGACTTTGAGCTTGTGATAACGGTTCTGTTTTCAATCCATCTATTTCTGAACCTGTTGTGTAAATCGATTGAACAACTTCCCCAAATTTCATCCTGAGTGCTCTTACTCTCTCCTCATCTCCCTCCATCCAATTAACCATAAAATCCATTTTCGGTAATTCGTCTGTTTCCTGTATCAAAAAATCCTCCAGCCATAACTGGTTGCGTTGAATTCCTTCATTGTACGCAAATTGATACTTCAGTTCGGATGCCGGTTTTTGATGTTGAGGGTTCTTTCTCCAGAAGTTCTGCATGGATGATCGTAGTTCTTCTTTGACTTCATCCAGCCCGAATTTTGCTGCCACCACAGCTGCCGATCGACATCCTTTCCCCCCATATCTAAGTATCGCTTCTACCAGTTCACCTTTTATTTCTTCATTCCATTCATTCAGATAAACCATCGAAAACTTAGCAGTTCGAATGAGATAAGTTGCATTTGGTTTGGCAGCATTTTGTTTTCGGATTTCTTCTTTCACATCAGGAACCGAATTTTCAGATCCGGCAAACACCACTGTATCAGCCTCCTGATTTTCAAAGGAATCAAGATCGGTGGAAAAATGAATCTCCTGCTTGAGTCCCGCTTTTTGCATTTCTTTCAGGAATGAAGCGAGTAAATACGGGTCTTTTCGGGAGAGCTTGCCATAATAATCGGCCCCGGAGAGGATCACTCCAAGTGCGGTTTGGAATCCCACCAAAGGCAAATTTCCGGCATGAAGGCTGAGTATTTTTTTTCCTTTTGCATTATTTTTATCAGTCAATCCTGCTCTCTTTACCCACTCTTCAATATCGCCGTTTTCTACATTTCCTCTCAGCACAGAAAGCTGGTGCTGCATATCTTCGGCGCTGAATAATCCTTCTGAAACGGTTTTTTCTACTGCTGTTTGAAGATCCTGATTTTGAGGATCGAGCCAGTTTTTAACTGCTTGGGTTATTGAGATTACAGATTTCACGGATTGCACTGATTTTTGAATTTCATCTTATTAGATAAATAGACAACTTAATATTTATGGGGTTTAATCACACTCATTTAAAGCTATACTCTTCGTCCGAATTCTCTCTATCAGTGCAATCCGTGAAATCTGTGATTTTAATCCTGATCAATGAGGAAATTACAGCCACGGAGATTTTGGGGGTTCCAGCGACCGAGCACCTGAAACTTACCGTCTTCACGCTGAATGCCTTTATCGCCGGTGAGGATGAATGAGCAGGAGTACAGGTTTGCCAGGTCTATAACTCCAATAACTCCCTCTTCTTCATGTTCTGCTTCCTGCATCGGGTCTTTCGGATCTCGGATACTGACCTCCATCCACGGAACACATTCAAACCATAAACTGCCTTTGGCATAGGCTTGTGAAAGTAATTCAGTCATCCCGTACTCGGAGTGAATTTGTGATGCCGGAATTCCAAAACCATCGGCCAGTTGTTGATGCAGTAGCTCTTTGGTGATCTCCCGCCGGTGTGTTTTCATACCCCCGGTTTCAAGGATCACAGAATCTTCCGGAAGCTGAATTGGATCAATCTCCAACATATCCATTAATCCAAAAGCGGCACCGAACAGCATTAACTTCTTTCCGGATTCTTCGATCTTCCGGATCGCTTTTTTGTCGAAAGGTTTTCCAAGCCCAAGAAACTTGCTCAACCCCGATTCTTCGCGCTCAATCAGTGTATTCAACATCCAGATCAAAGAGGAATTTGGGTTTTCATTGTAGCCCGGAGTGTACGCCCAGATGATATATTCATCCAGTTCATAAAAATACTGCATTCCCTTAATGATGGATGTGCGGTAAAGCTCAGGTTCTATGAGATAGTGCCGACTCCTTTCCATCCCGCTCGTTCCACTGCTTTGGAAAAATTCTAAATTTTGATTTTCGTTTTTTGAATGTTCAGCAGTGGTAAGAACTTTAGTTTCCTTGAAAGCCTGAATGGGTAGTAATGGAATTTCTTTGTGAGTTTGCACATTTCGAATTTCCAAAGCATCGCAAAAACGTTGATAGACGGGGTTGTTTTGCCTTTGAGATTCGAAGATTCGAAGGGCTTTTTCTTCAAAACCCAAGGACCTATTAAAAATGAAATCGGATAATCTCATCTTTCCGGGATTGCAATTTTGATCAATGCATTTCGTGTTAAAATAAACAGAGATTCGTTTTGATAATGCATGCGCATAGGTTGGATCTCGCTTTCAAATTCTACTGCGAAGGATTCTCCTGATTCAGGCTCAAAAACTGCCCGGCTTAAGTACACTGTCCATATTCCGGTTTCATTAGCAAACATGGCTTTAAAACCCTCAGCGAGATAAAATCCGTAATAACTGCCATTTAATGCCAACCGATGGATGGCTTGGGAAGATCGGTCGGGCATGAAAATTTCCGTTGGACTAACAGCTCCATCATCCATATAGACAGAATTTGGGGCAACAGATGTGGATGTTGCGTTATCGAGGTCGGAGTAAATTTTTTGAAAAGTTAGGGCGATCGTTGAATCTGTACTAATTGTGAATAACAGTATTAGGAACATCGAACATCCAACATCCAACATCGAACGTGGAGCTTGAACAGGCCTCGCTCCGACCGACCTGCATCGGAGTGGGCTATACGATTTATCTGATATGCTATACTCGTATTTCAAAATTCACATCCGTTCTTCCTTAAGCGTCCGGTGTTGGATGTTCGACTTTCTAATGTTTTAAGCCCTTTGCCCCAATATCAGAGCGGTAGTAGGCCTTGTCAAAAGTTACTTTTTTAACTTCCCTGTATGTCACATCTATGGCTTCTTTCAACTCTTTTCCAGAGCCTACAATGTTGAGTACCCGCCCGCCATTGGTATAGATCTTTCCATTCTCTTCTTTAGTACCGGCATGAAAAATGATCGCATTTTCAATCTCTTCTAAGCCGGTGATCTCTTTCCCCTTTTCATAAAATTCAGGATATCCGCCGGAAACCAATACTACGCAGCAACGTACTTCGTCATCAAACTGAACATCTACGTCCCCCAGTTTTACCTGAGTAGCTGCAACCATGATCTCCAGCAGATCTGATCGTAATCTTGGTAAGATCACCTGGCATTCCGGATCTCCGAACCGACAATTGTACTCAACTACTTTGGGGCCATCTTCCGTGATCATCAAACCGCAATATAAAAATCCAACATAGGGATTCCCTTCTTCCTTCATTCCTGAAATGGTAGGTTCTATGATCTCCTTTTCAACTCTTGCTAATACTTCAGCGGTAACTACCGGAGCCGGTGAGTATGCTCCCATGCCCCCCGTATTAAGTCCGGTATCACCATCTCCAATTCGCTTGTGATCTTGTGCATTGCCGATCACTTTGTAGGAAGAGCCATCTGAAATAGCAAAAACAGAGGCTTCCTCTCCCATCATAAATTCTTCGATCACCAGTCGGCTGGCAGCTTCTTTAAGCGGGGAATTAGTCTTTAGATCCTCCAAAATTTTTATGGCTTCGGCTTCCGTTTCAGGGATAAAAACTCCTTTACCGCCTGCAAGTCCGTCCGCTTTTAACACAACCGGATATTTGCCTTGTTCCCTTATGTACGCCGCAGCCTCATCAAAATCTTCCTGGTCAAAGACTTTATATGCGGCCGTTGGAATTTGATGTCTCTGCATGAATTCCTTGGCAAATTCCTTGCTGCCCTCAAGCATGGCAGCCTGCAGCTTTGGTCCAAAAACCGGATGATGTTTAGCTTCCAAAAAGTTGGCAATGCCATCTACCAGCGGCTGTTCAGGGCCCACAACTGTAATATCTATCTTATTTTCCCGAATAAAACTCCAGATCTGATCAAAGTCAGAAATGGAAAGATCGACATTTTCCCCAATTTCGGATGTCCCGGGATTTCCCTGAGCAATATACAATTTTTTCAGCTGAGGTGATTTATTTAAGCTCCATGCCAAGGCATGTTCACGACCGCCGCTTCCCAATAAAAGTACGTTATAAGCCATAATTTAAGCCAGGTCTTCTGCAATGGTTATGATCTCAGAAAAGCTGTCAGCATCGAGACTTGCACCGCCAATGAGTCCGCCATCCACATCCGGCTGACTTAGCAGCTCTTGTGCATTGGCCGGCTTCATACTTCCACCATATAAAATATTTACCGAATCAGCAGTTTCCTGATTATATAGACCGGCAAGGATCTTACGGATGTGCTCATGCATTTCCTGAGCTTGCCCGGGAGTAGCGGTTTCTCCGGTTCCGATTGCCCAAATAGGTTCGTAGGCAATTACAACATCTAATACCTGCTCCTCATTGATCCCATTGAGTGCAGCCTTGATCTGATCTTTAACCAGATCATAATAATCGCCGGCTTTGCGCTGTTTCAGGCTTTCACCCACGCATATGATCGGAGCCAGTTTATGTTTAAGCGCTTTCTGAGTTCTTTTATTCACGGTCTCATCTGTTTCACCAAAATATTGGCGGCGCTCCGAATGGCCAATGATCACATAATTGCATCCGCTTTCGGCCAGCATACTGCCGCTGATCTCTCCGGTGAAAGCCCCGTTCTCTTCGAAATGAAGATTCTGAGCCCCGACCTGAATATCGGTATCATACAAATATTTAACCGCCATTCCGATAGAAACGAAGGGCGGGCAAACCAGTACATCCACATGCTCATCAACTTCTGCTTTCTTGGCTTTCAGGCCTTCCAGCAATTCAGCGGCATCATAGGGTCCGCAATTCATTTTCCAGTTTCCTGCTATCAATAATCTTCTCATGGTGGTTGCGGTGTGGGTTACTTGAAATTAACTTGGTGAGTTTACATCTCGGAATGCACTGTTTAATCCCTGGATCACGTCATTGAATTCAGCACGTTCGTATTTACGGATCACAACGCCGTCTTTATCAATGAGTATTCGGGTTGGGACTTGAACAACGTTAAATTTTTGTATGATCTGCTGGACATCAAAAGTCCCGAGTTTCGCAATTGGCCATGCTTTTCGCCGTTCTTCGAAAAAGGCATTGATGGTTATTTCACTTTGGTCGAGAGGCAACGTGAATATTTTTAGACCATAGTTCTTATATATTTCATTGATGATCAATGTACGGTCATAGTCATTTTGATACTCATAATTTGCGAGCGGTGAGATCTCTAAAATATATGTAGTTCCTTTTAAGGCCTCGTTATTAATGGTGTCTTCATCCATTGTGACGAAAGAAAACTCCGGAGCTGTTACCCCCGGTGCGAGGTAATTCAGATCATAACGAATACGACGTGCCCATTTTTTTGAAGATGATTTCTCTGAATAATTTTGTTCATAGCTATCTAAAAGTGCCTTCGCCTCCCTAACCCTTGAACTGTCATAATATAACTGAATCTTATCTCTCTGAATAAATTCACGTATCTCATCATTTGTTGATATCTGTGACAAAGAATCCAGATAGTTGGAGGCTGCATCAAAACCTTTGGACTCTGCGATGTATGGTTTTCCAAAATTGATAGCCACAGAGAACATATAATCTTCAGGTAGAACCTCATTTATACGATTTAGCATCTCTTCCTGATCCCAATTGTTCAATAATTCTGCACTTTTTTCGGCTGCTACAAGAGATGCAAGCGTGTTTTCGTGAGCTTCATGCACCTGCCAATAAAGGTCGGTCCATTTTTTGAGTTCATCCAGGAGCATGGAATCAGGTATTGCTCCACCTCGCACAAAAGCTCCCACTCTTTGAAAGTTACGATCGACTCTGAGCAAGGTCTCCATCGCTTTATGCTCCCTTGATTCCAGAGTGAGTGTTTCTCCCACATCAGGAAGTTCGGCATTCACGGACAGAGTATCGTTGTCAGCCAGGATCACCCGAATCACTCCCAGATCATTGTTGTTCCGGTTCAGGATCATATTGTAGTATCCTTTTTCAGGAAATAACACTTCTCCTTTAAAAAATCCGTTTGCATCCGTTTGCATGTGCAATAAGGTATCAACAGGTGCATTTACTGAGTCCTGATCAATAATGGTTACGCCAATACCTGCATAGTCATTGCTGCTATCAATAGAATCAGCCACCGTGATAGTCCCTTGCACCACGGTTTGAAGTGATCGAGGTTCATTTGAACAAGCAGCTGCCAACATTAATACTGCTAATGCTACTAAAAGTGTAGAGTTTTTCATTTTACCTAAAGACTATTTTCAGTCGTTTAATTTTTCTGTAATTAGATCTTTTACCAACTTTGGGTTAGCCTTGCCTTTTGAAGCTTTCATGGCCTGACCTACAAAAAATCCGATCAGCTGTTTTTTCCCTTCCTTATAACGTTTCACTTCGTCAGGATTGTTCTTAATTATTTCATCGACAATAGGTTCTAAAAACCCGGAATCTGAAACCTGTATCAGGTTCATTTCTTTTGCCAAAGTCTCCGGATCTTTATCTTCTTCAAGCATTGCATTAAAAATCTGTTGCATAGCTGAAGAATTGATTTTGTCCTCATCTTTCAACTTAACCAATTCTGAAATTCTTTCTGCTGAAATTGAGAATGCTCTGATATCAATACTTTGCTCATTTAAAACACGCAAAACTTCACTCAGCACAATGTTGGACGCCGCTTTAGGATCTCCAAGGTGTTCCACCACTTCCTCGTAATAATCGGCCAGATAACGACTGTCTGTGATTGTAACAGCATCGTCTGCACTCATCCCATAATCATCGATGAATCGGGTTCGGCGTACATCCGCAAGTTCCGGAAGATCTTTGCGAATTTCATCAAGCATAGCATCTGTTACTATTATCGGGGGCAGATCCGGTTCCGGGAAGTAACGATAATCATGTGCTTCTTCTTTAGAACGCATTGCACGACTCTGCATTTTAGTAGTGTCCCAAAGTCGTGTCTGCTGAACGACTTCTCCGCCATCTTCGATCAAATCGATTTGACGATAAATTTCATAGTGAATAGCACGTTCCACATTTCGGAACGAGTTCATGTTCTTAAGCTCTGTTCGCGTACCGAATTTTTCTTGTCCGCGTGGACGCACCGAAACGTTTGCATCGCAACGCAAGCTGCCCTCTTCCATATTTCCATCACAGATCTCAAGATACTGCACAATCTGCTTGATCTTCGAAAGATAAGCGTACGCTTCTTCCGGTGTTCTAAGATCCGGTTCTGACACGATCTCTATAAGGGGAGTTCCCGCACGGTTCAGATCCACTAATGTATTATAAGGGTCCTGATCATGAATAGACTTGCCGGCATCCTCTTCCATATGAATGCGGGTGATACCGATCCGCTTGTCATACTCTTCAAGTGAGATATCCACAAAACCGTCAAAGCAGATGGGAGTGTCAAATTGTGATATCTGATATCCCTTCGGAAGATCCGGATAAAAGTAGTTCTTGCGGGCGAATATGGATTTTTCTGCCACACTGCATTGCGTAGCCAAACCCATTTTAATGATATATCGAACCAGATTTTCATTTACAACGGGAAGGGTACCCGGATGTCCGAGACAAAGGGGAGTAACCTGAGAATTTGGGGCTCCGCCATATTCGGGTTTAACTGCGGCAAATGCTTTACTTTCAGTAAGTAACTGGGCGTGAACTTCGAGGCCAATTACCGCCTCGTATTTCTCGTGGGCAATAGTGCTCATTAAGATAATTTTCTATCAGGATTTTTCAGAGCCCGAAAGATATTAAAGTTGGGCGACAGTTTGGAATGTTTCTTCCATTAAGGTACAAGGTTTTAGCAACAAGGGTCAAGTTTTGTCGAAATCCATTTATCCCAATAACTGCACGATTTAATACGTATTTGTTGATGGTGATGAAATAAATTAACATTCAGGCAGATTTTACCATAACCAATTAAATTTTAAACGATCATGAAAAAATTATTATTTACCGCAATTATCTCACTTGTAATTCTTCCCGTTTTTGCGCAGGATTATGCCGTTGAGCAGTTGGAGAATTCACCCCGCCATCACGAGTGGGTAACCATCGAATCCAATGGCCGCACACTCCATAATTTTGTGGTGTATCCGGAAACATCTGAGCCGGCTCCGGTAGTGATCGTGATCCATGAAAACCGAGGGTTAAACGATTGGGCCCGGAGCTTTGCAGATCAGCTTGCCGGAAAAGGTTTTATAGCCGTGGCTCCCGATCTAATTTCAAATACAGTAGATGACATTGAGAAAACGAGCGATTTTGAAACTTCCGATGCTGCCCGTGAAGCACTTTATGATCTTGAACCCGATCATGTTACCACCGATCTGATGAATGTCCTTGAATATGCTAAAACCATTAAAGCCGGAGATGGTACTTTTGCTGTAGCCGGATTCTGCTGGGGCGGTTCACAATCATTTCGTTTTGCCACTAACGCGGGTGATGCGATAGATGCGGCGTTTGTATTTTATGGAACCGGTCCCGGAGAGGCTGAGGCCTACCGATCCATCGAAGTACCGGTATATGGTTTTTACGGAGGGAATGATCAGCGCGTGAATTCTACCATTGAAGATTCAGAAGCAGCCATGAAGGAATTTGGTAAAACGTACGAATATGAAATCTATGAAGGTGCGGGACATGCTTACATGAGGAGCGGAGATGATCCCGAAAAACCTCAGGATGACGCAAATGTACAGGCAAGAAATAAATCCTGGAAACGGTTGGTTTCTTTACTGAATAACTTATAAATAATTCCGCTTTTCATAATGAAATAAGGTTGAAATCTTCCTACCTTTGAAATTCCAAACTGGTGATAGTTTGGCATTTTTTATGCCCGAGTGGCGGAATTGGTAGACGCGTGCGCTTCAGGTGCGTATGTCCTTTGGACGTGGAGGTTCAAGTCCTCTCTCGGGTACTAAGCCTCACGAGACTTTTCTTGTAGGCTATTTTTTGCTTTAGATATTGGAATGGGAACCTTTACCGCCTTTCGTAAAAGTAAAGCTGAATGTAAACCCATTAGTGGTATCGATTTCATACTCTGCATCAAGCTGAAGGATGAGGGTTTTGATCAAAGTAACTCCCAGAGTTTGCGAGGAATCGAAGTCTGAGTTTTTCATTCCTTTTCCGTTATCGCTGTACACTACTTTTATTTGATTATTTTTTTCGTGCAAAGCGATCTCTATTCTTCCCTTTGTTCTTCCTGGAAAAGCATGTTTGAATGAATTCGTAATGAGTTCATTCAGCAACAGCCCAAGAGGGATTGCCTGATTGATTCCTATAGGTTTCGTATCAAAATCATACTCGATACGGATCTCTTGTTTGGAGGATTTATATGTCTGCTTTATTCGCTCTATCAGAGTTAGGATATACTTGTCGAATGTCACCTCCGTAAAGCTATCGGTATTGTATAGCAATTCATGTACTCCGGCAATCGAGAAGATCCGGTTTTGAGTTTCTTCAAGTAAAGCTTCGAGGGTTTTATCATTGAGTCCCTGTTTTTGGAGATCAATTAATCCTGCTATGATCGCCAGGTTATTTTTTACTCTGTGGTGTACTTCAGACAATAACACTTCTGTTTCACGAACTGAGTTTTCGAGGCGCTTCTGATATTCTTTTTCTTTAGTGATGTCTTCTAAGGCAACCAACATCTGTGGATCAGCTTTTTGATCTTCCACGATCCGTCCAACATTCAAACGCAAATGAACAGGACTTCCGTCTTTTCGGGTGCGTATTATTTCCTTATTTCTGATATTTCCTTCTTTTAACCGCTCAGACATCAACTGTTTGAATTCAGCTTCCGACTTCTTCGTAACGTGTGGAATGAATCTCCCGATTGTCTCCTCTTTTGCCCATCCCAACATTTCCTCTGCCGCTTTATTCCAGAAATCGGTTACGATCCCGTTTTTGTTGATGGTATAAATAGCCATTGGGGAAGAATCGATAAGAGCCCTGACTTTCTCATTGGCACTCCGTGCCTTTTTATGAGCCGAATAAGTAATTTGGGCAATAAAAATGAGTACCGCCACCAATACACTCAAAATCAACCCAAGGGCTAAATTCAAATAAAAACCTAAATCTATAAAGTTACTTTCAAAGGTCTGATTGGGTTTCAGGGTAAAGGTCCAGTCACCGGTATTGATATTTTCTGAACGGAAATCAATGGTTGCCGTAAACTCGTTAGGGTGAGAGGTGTTTAGACTTTCACCCTTTTCATAGAAAGTAACCCCTTTTTCATCCTTCAGTACCGCATGATATTGATCCAGCCCTGTCATGATAGCATTGAATTCTTCCTTAAAATCCATGGCTGCTGTTATGGTTCCCTTAAAACCATCCTCAAAATAGACCGGAGCATCCACTAAAAATGCATTTGGGCCTTGTACAAGCTCTAACCAATGGGTGAAATTTATAAGGGAATCATCCCGGGCTTCCTGCCAATCCGATCTACGGTAATCAAATTGCGAAATATCGAGACCGATCGCTTTTTCATTTCCCTGTATGGGTTCGATCCTTCTGATGATCATATCCTTGTCGATCCATTCAACCAGTAAAAATGAGGGATTTTGCTCAATGATGAGGGAAGCATCGTATTCCCAATAATCAAAATAATTACCGTTGGTAACTTCAAAACGGCTTTTTAAGTTTTTGAGCGTATATACACTTTCAATTACATTATTCCGAAATTGCTGAAACAATAATTTCCCTGTTTCATTGATCGTATCGGCCCTGGATTGCTGAATTTTTTGATTATTTTGCATCCAAATAAATACGACAGAAAAGACAAGGATCAGCCCAACCAACAGTGAAGTAAGCACCCGATATTTTAGTTTCAATGCATCCAATTTTGGCTATTAATTGATCAAAGAGAGTATTTCAAAATGTCGCAGCACTTTTTTATCATAGTATTTAAAAACTAATTCACAAACATTAGATTAAATTTATAAAGTTCAATTTAGACATTAATTCATCATAGTTTTTCGACAATTCTTGGGCTTTCTTAAGGCTTACATGTTCAAACCGAATCGTATTGTTCGTCCATATTTGTCCCAGTCTCCACAGATCAGCATCAATTACTTTGGCAATGCGTGGGTACCCGCCTACCGACTGTGCATCTTTCATGAGTATGATCGGTAAACCGCTTGACGGGAGCTGAACGATTCCCGGAACTACCGGTGATGAAACCATTTCTTCCCTACTTTTGAGTTTCGTGAATGTACCCTCTAACCGAATACCCATTCTATTGCTTTGGCTTGATATACTGAAATCAGTTTCCAAAAAAACCGTCTTTTGTTTCTTACTCATAACATCCCACTCAGGCCCTCCAATAATTCGAATGGTTTGTCGGGTCGAAAAATAAGGAAGTAATTTTTTAGGAACCATGCGTTCTACTGCCTTTTGCTGATCACATTGCCATCTGATACGGTCTCCTTTTTTTAGAGGGCGGCCCTGAAATCCCCCAAATTTTGCAGCCAGGCATGTGGAATAGCTGCCCATCACCTGCTCTATATCCCAGTCTCCGGCAATGGCAAGATATACCCTGCATCCGGCTGTAATGCGACCTATCTCTAAGATCTCGCTCTTCTTTATTCTGATCGTTTTGTTGAGTGCTACTGATTTCTTATCCACCCTGACTTCCACCTCTGCGCCGGAAATTCCAACTACGGCATCGGAGTGAAATTTGAACATTCCTCCCACCAGTGTTAATTCTATCACCGGCGAATGTTGAGAATTTCCGACCAGCCAATTTACCAATCTACAACTGTGATCATCCATCACTCCTGAAACCGGGACACCGTATTTTCGATATCCGTGCCTTCCATGATCCTGAACTGTTGTAATCAATCCTCCACTAAGTACTTCGAGTTCTCCTTTCACTACAGCCCCTCTTCTGTTCTCAGCTTCTTGAATTCGGGTTCGGAGATGCTGTAAAACTCAATCTTATCACCGGGTTTTACTTCACTTGGTGGATCCATCTTTGGATCAAAAAACGAATTCGGAGTTCGTCCGATAATCTGCCACCCGCCGGGACTTTCAAGCGAATAGACCCCTGTTTGATTCCCTGCAATTCCAACTGACCCGGCCGGGATTTTTGTACGCGGTTCGGCTTTTCTGGGGCAGGAGATCTTTTCGTCAAGTCCTGACAGATACAGGAAACCCGGAATAAAGCCCATCATTGCTACGGTATAGTTTGAATTCATATGCTTTTTTATAACCTCCTTTCTCTTCAATCCTGTATGCTTTTCAACGCCTTCCCAATCCAGTCCCAATTCATAAGAAACCGGTACTTTATGGATTTGGGGGGAAATTTCGGAGGTTGAGATCTTTTTGAGTTTTGATTGAATTTCCTCAACTTCCTTATCCGGATCTTCCGTTAACCGGTCATAAATAAGCGCAATTGAGTTGTAAGCAGGAATGATATCCGTTACCTGATGCAACCCCGCTTTTTCTAAAACTTCCGTACCCAGGTGGATAAGTGAAAGCTCGACGTTATTTTCTTCCGGCTTTATGAGCAGGGCCCTTTCCCCTAACACTGAAACCGTCCATGCTGCCCCATTAATCTGAAGTGATCTTGACATCGTGTTTGGTCAAAAATTCATTGATTTCTTTGGCAAGTGCTGCTGAACCATCCGTATCACTGTGAAGACATATTGTTTCTGCTTCAATGGGTAATTCTAATCCATCATGCGTATGAACAACTCCATCCAAAAAACCGGCGAGCTGCTTTAAAACATGTTCCTTTTGCTCCAGTACAGCTCCCTTCAGCTTTCGTGAACGCAGGCTCAGATCGTCTTCATACCTGCGGTCAGCAAACACCTCTCTCCGAACTCTGAGTCCGGCATCTTCGGCTATACTGCTCAATACCGAGTTTGCAGGGGCATAGATCAGCATATCATCTTTTATCCTGACAATAGCTTTTACCACACCAATTGCCGTTTCTTCATTTTCAGCAGCATGATTATAAAGTGCCCCGTGCGGTTTAACATGATGAAGACTTCCTCCCATGGATTCCGTAATCCCTTTCAATGCCGATACCTGATATAACACGCAAGCTTCAAGTTCTTCGCTACTCAAATTCATTATCCTTCTGCCAAAACCCTGCAGATCCGGATATGATGGGTGAGCTCCTATAGCGACTTCATTCTTTAACGCCAGTTTTACCGTTTTCATGATCGCAACAGGATCACCCGAATGAAATCCACAGGCAATATTACAACTGCTAATAAAAGGCATGATCCTGGAATCACGTACTTCATCATACATGCCGTAAAATTCACCCAAATCACAATTAAGATCTATTTTCGAAAGCATAATTACAGAAAGTTAAAGACCGAATTAAGACTTCGGAAACCAACCAAAAGTGTGACTAAGATCACAATAATGCCCAAGACATTTTGCCTTGTTGTATTTCTATTGGTTCCCAACAGCATGGGCTTATTCATAATGTACAGTAAAAAAACAGCGATCACCGGCAGTGTAATTCCATTGGCGACCTGGGCAAATTCTATGAGCTGTACCGGATCAAAACTTGTGGCAGAAAAGAACACACCGATCAGCAAAACCAACATCCAGATCACCCTGAACCTGGGGTCTTTGAGTGAATCATTCCAACCCAACAATCCTTTAGCGGCGTAGGCAGCTGCCAGCGGGGCAGTTACAGCTGAAGTGATTCCCGCTGCAAATAATCCCATCCCCATAAATGTCTTTGCCCAGCTCCCCAATAATGGCTCAAGCTGCCGGGCCATATCTGCAGCACTTTGAACTTCTGCCAGGCTTCCATCCGCCGCAGCTGCACTGGTGATAACCACACACATTGAGATGATACCTCCCAAAATGATCCCAACTGCATTCTCAACTCTCATATCCGACAGTTGTGAAAAATGGGAATATCGTTCCTGAACTGTTGAGGCGTGTAAAAACAGGTTATAAGGCACCACGGTAGTCCCAATCAAAGCTATGACGGTAAGAAACTCATCCGGTGATGCTTGTGGAATAAAAAGACCTTTTAAAATAGCACCAATATCAGGCTGAATAACAATGGCTGTTGTCACAAAGACGATGCTCATTAGTCCGACCAACACCGTCATAACATTCACGATCCGTTTAAAATTACCAGAGAAAAGCAGCCAGAAAGCTATAGCTCCGATTACAAGGGAGGTCAGCCGAACAGTAAGTCCATTTATCGACACATCAAGCCCTACAAAAAATTCCTCCCAGCCCAGTACAGCACCCGATATATTTCCACCCTCATAAGCGATATTTCCGATCACTATGGCACTGAAAACCAATAAAATTCCTGCCACTTTGATTATCGGGTTCGTCAGTTGTTCACGGATGGCTTCTCCAAAACCTTTACGGGTTATAATACCTAAACGTCCGGTCATCTCCTGTAAAATAACGGTTGCTGCTATTGAAAAAAGTAAAGCCCATAACAACATGTACCCTGATCTTACACCTGCAAGGGTACAAACGGTGACCGTGCCCGGCCCTATAAAGGCTGCCGCTACCAACGTACTTGGGCCAAAATATTTTTTAAGTGGATTATTCATGCTTGAGTATATAGTATGTAACAGCTAAAATCCCAAACACAAAAAGTTCATTTAATATTAAAGGTTGTTATGGCAGAATTAAAGACCAAAAAGAATGATGCGAGTGTTCAACAATACCTGAATGCCATAGACGATGCTCAGCGCAAGAAGGATTGCCTCAGCATTCATCAGATGATGCAAAAAGTTACAGGCCATGAGGGCAGTATGTGGGGAGACAGCATGGTAGGATATGGCAGCTATCACTATACATATGAAAGCGGGCGTGAAGGAGATTGGTTTTTGGCAGGCTTCTCAAATCGCAAACAAAGTATCAGTATTTACATCATGTCAGGATTTTCGAGGTATGACGACCTTTTGGCTAATTTGGGTAAACATAAAACCGGAAAATCTTGTTTATACATCAAAAATCTAAATGATATTAACGAAGAGATATTAAAAGAAATGATTGAGACATCCATAGAATTCATTCAACAGAAATACGGAGAGGAGTAATGCACGGTACTGTTAGATCGAATATTAAAACCGGAATGGAAGTGGGAATTGTGTTAAAAAAAGATCAGCGAAGTGGGGAAATTACATATGGAGTGGTTCAAAATATTTTGACGAATAGTGCTACCCATCCACACGGGATAAAAGTCAGGCTCACGGACGGGCAAGTTGGCAGGGTAAAGGAAATTAAATAATCGCCATGATCCTGGAAGATTTTTCAGAACAAACACTGGAATTCGAAGATGATTATGAAGGCAGGGTTATCGCCACGCTCATAACTTCTGACCTGAATAAACCGGATCAACAGCCCGTGCTATATCTGCATGGATTCAATGATTATTTCTTTCAGTCCCACATTGCTGAAGCATTTCATAAACGAGGGTATAATTTTTATGCCCTCGACCTTAGGAAGTATGGGCGGTCACTTCTTCCCCATCAAACCCCAAATTATTGCAGATCTGTAACAGAGTATTTTGAAGAGATCGACCGCAGCCTGGAGATCATTGGAAGTAAGGATATTATTTTAATGGGACATTCCACCGGTGGATTGATAGCGGGAGTATATATGAATACCGGAACGTATAAAGACCATATCGAAAAACTTATCCTTAACTCACCCTTTTTAGAATTTAACATCCCTTTTTGGCAGCGCATGTTTTTACTGCCTTTGGCAGGTATCATCTCTTTTTTCTTCCCGTATGCGGCCCGGAAAAAACCTTTTTCACATTTGTACGGGGCCAGTCTTTCTGCGGAAGAACATGGGGAATGGACCTATAACACTGACTGGAAACCCATCCACGGATTCCCGGCATATTTTAAATGGATCTATGCCATCAACCGTGCTCAAAAAAAACTCCATTTGGTTTCTGATATTGATGTCCCCATTTTGATTTTACACTCCGATGCTTCAACCCAACCCACCAATTGGGATGACATCCTTCTAAAAACCGATATGGTGCTGAATGTGGATCACATTAAAAAATATGGGAAAAAATTGGGCGATGATGTGACTTTTGCTGAGATCCCGAAAGCCATTCATGATGTGTTCCTTTCTCCAAAGAAGATTCGAAAACATGCTTTCGAGGTTACTTTTAGCTGGCTAAAATAGAATAATTCTTTCTCCATCATTCGTTTAAAGCTTGCAAATTCCCTAAAAATGCTTTTATTACGTAGTAACTAACACAAATACCAGAGGGAGGTACAGTTATGCAGGTCAAAGAAATCTTAAATCAAAAAGGAAGGGATGTCTTTTCCGTTAAACCAGAAGACACCGTTTACAACGCCATCGCCAAAATGGCCGAATATAATATAGGTGCACTTTTGGTTGTTGAAGCAGGCAAGCTTGTTGGAATTATTTCTGAACGCGATTATCGAAATAAAGTGATCCTGAAAGGAAGAACTTCAAAAACGACGACCGTGGAAGAGATCATGACGGAGAAAGTGATTCGTGTGAACCCGACAGACAGTGTTAACTTATGTATGCAGCTGATGACTGATAAAAAGATCCGGCACTTACCTGTGGTGGATGATGAAAAAATAGTGGGTGTCATTTCCATTGGTGATGTGGTTAAAACCGTTATCGCCACCCAAAAAGTAGAGATCAATTCCCTCAGGGATTATATCGGTGGCGGATATCCCGGATAGTTCAGGGAATGCTGTATTTCTTATTTGAGTTTTTGCATCCAAATCATAAACAAATTCTTGTTATGCGCTATTTTTTGATCTTTGTTATTTTCGCCTTGGTTTCAATTTCAGCCCAAGCCCAGCTTAATAACGATCCCGATCGTATAGAAACTGAAAATGGTGATCTGCTTGTTCATCCTATTCTTCACGGTTCGGTGATCTTTGAGTGGAACGAGTTAAACGTGTATGTTGATCCATGGGGAGACGGCAGCTTATATGAAAGGATGGGTACTCCTGACCTCATTCTTATCACACATCCGCATGGAGATCATTTGAGTCCCAAAACCCTAAGCAGCCTTCAAACTGAGAACACTATTTTTATTGTACCACAAGCTGTGGCTGATGAAATGCCGGATGAATATAAAAAACAAACCATTATTCTTGAAAATGGCGATACTCTGGAACAGCAAGGTATTACTATTGAAGCCACTGCCATGTATAATCTCCCCAACAACGGAGCACGACACACCAAAGACTGGGGTAACGGATATGTGCTTACCATGGGCGGTAAGGATATTTATGTTTCAGGCGATACCGAGGACATCCCGGAAATGAGGAACCTCGAGGATATTGATATCGCTTTTGTGTGTATGAATTTGCCCTATACCATGGATATCTACCAGGCCGCAAGTGCTGTTCTCGAGTTTGAGCCCGGTATCATGTATCCATATCACCACCGGGGACAGGATATCGAGCGATTCAAAGAGATCGTGGACTGGGAAGGGAAAAATATTGATGTGAGGTTGAAAAACTGGTATCCCGATCAGTAACTCTGCCTCACATTTTGGCGGCTTAACCTCTACCTTCCCTGAAAAAGAAATGAACTGCACACTTTGTAACTCTGAGACAGAATCATTCTACTACTACGAAAAGGAAGACCGGCACTATAATCGCTGTCCAAATTGTAAAGCCGTGTTGATGGACATCGATGATTACCCAACACCGGAAGAGGAAATCAACCGCTATGAAAGCCACAATAATGATGTGGAAGATCCAAGGTATCAAAAATTTGTTTCCCCTCTTGTTGAGAAAATCACAGCTGCATACGATACCGATTCTTTGGGGCTCGACTTTGGAGCAGGAACAGGACCGGTCATTACAAAAATGCTAAGTGACCAGGGATATGAAGTGAATGTCTTCGATCCCTTTTTTGATAATCAACCCGAGCTGCTAAAATTAAAGTATGATTATATCGTAAGCTGTGAGGTCATTGAACATTTTCATAAACCGTATAAGGAATTTGCGCAATTAAGAGATATGCTGTATCCAAATGGTTCCCTTTTTCTAAAGACAGATATTTATACTGATGATACTGACTTCCACGCATGGTATTATAAAAGTGATGAAACACACGTCTTCTTCTACCATCCCGAAACCTTTGAGTGGATAAAAGCTGAATTCGGATTCACTAAGCTTGAAATTGATAACAGGCACATCACTCTTTCGCGGTAATATTTTAAAATAGCTGCAAGATCCATCTGACAAATTATCCGCCTGATGGATGTAACAGGCTGGGGTGATGTAATGGTCAAAAAATCCTCTTGAGCTTAGCTCCCTCAAATCAAACAAACGGCCACATGGCCTTGGAGCCGGCGGCAACCTTTTCGGCGCTGAAAAATAAAGGTTGCCGGGCAATTCAATACTATAATGCCGTGGAAAGATTATGCTCAAATGAGTGAAGAAGAGCTGAAAGCCATTTATGTGAACCTCAGGGAACTCAATCCGGTTGAAAATTCAGTCACTCGTTTCACCCCTGCAGAAAATTAATTTTGCCCTTGAATCCCGGTCCACTATCTTTATGGGCCGGAATTCTAATTTCCAAGCAAATTAAAACTCCCCACGTAGTAATTCGGATCAATGGCAAGGGTATTCTTCTCAAGCTCTTCTATATCCGTACTGTACATAGTTGTTGTTGGCTCAAGGCGTCGAGCCACTCCATTTATCGCTACATCGACAGGCATGTTGAACCCTTCAATCGCATTGGCCCATCGATAAAAAAGCCGGCCGTCCCGGAAAGCATACTCAAGAGTTGGAATTCGGGTATCACGCAAATATTGATCAAAAAAGGAAGTCAGATCTCTTCCTGATTTCTTACTGATATATTCTTCAACCTCACGGGAAGTAACCGTCTGATGATAGAATTCACGGTTCAATCCTTGCAGTGTTTCACGCCACAATTCATCATTGTCCAGAACCTGCCGAAGGGTATGCAGCAAGTTCCCCCCTTTGTTATACATATCATTTGAGCCACGCTGGTTTACACCATAATTGCCGATCAAGGGACGATCGTTTTGAATGCCCAACCGCAACCCCTGCACATATTCATTGGCGGCTGTTTCCCCATGGTGATAATCCAGATACAAGCTTTCCGAATAATTGGTAAACCCTTCATGCACCCACATATCCGCCACGTCAGCGTAAGTGATGTTGTTGGCAAACCACTCATGTCCGGTTTCATGGATGATGATAAAATCGAAGGCCAATCCCCACCCTGAGCCACTGAGATCACGCCCCAAATAACCGTTTTGATATCCATTGCCATAGGTAACCGAGCTTTGATGCTCCATACCCAGATAAGGAGCTTCCACCAATTTATATCCATCCTCATAAAAAGGATAAGGGCCAAACCAGTATTCAAAGGCATCCATCATCGGTTTTACCTGTTTGAATTGCTTCCGGGCCTTTTCTTCATTTTCACGCAACACATAATAGTCCAGATCGAGTGTGCCTTTTTCACCTTCGTATTCTTCCCCGAAATGCACATAATCCCCGATGTTAATATTCACTCCATAATTATTGATGGGATTGGAGACAAACCAATGCCAGGTTTTGGTGCCATCACCGGGTTCATCCACTCCTCTTAATCGACCGTTGGAAACATCCATAAGGGTGTCCGGTGCAGTGATACTTATGAGCATGCTGTCCGGTTCATCGTATGGGTGATCTTTATTCGGCCACCAGACACTGGCTCCGATCCCCTGATTTGATGTAGCGACAAAGGGTTTTCCGTTACTGTCTTCCGTCCAGGTAAAACCTCCGTCCCAGGGCGGACGTGCAGCAACCACAGGTTTCCCCGAATAATAAACCGTTATTTCATTTATATCCCCGGGTATTTGTTCTTCCTCGAGTTCAATGAAAAATGCACTTCCCACTCTCCTAAAATTTAAAATTTTACCATTCTGGGTAATCCGGGAAATAACCAAAGGTTTTTGCAGGTCGATCTGCATGGTTTGATGAGAATCGAGGACTCTGTATTGAATAAGATTACTTCCGGAAATTCTCCTGTCTGAAATTTCAACTGCAACGGAAAGATGATAATAGTTCAGATCCCACCAGGCGCGTTCAGCAGTAATGCTTCCACGAAGAGTATCCTGCCTCGAAAATTGTCGTGCATATATTGAGGTTATCCCGGTAAAAACTACCATTAAAAAAGTAAGTAGGGTTATGCTGAACATTTTTGATTTCATATGCTTTGCTGTGGATGAATGTGCAAGGTATTTGGCTCTTTTCCCAAATTATTCAATTCCAAAATATTATGCAGTTAAGTTTTTGTTTTTAAATACTTAGACTATCTTTATATTTTGAAAAAGCCGTTTAATCCATTGTATTGGTATCAGAAGTTTTAAAGCTAAGAATATAAAATAAAACACCTATCATATGTGAACCAATGATGCTTCAGTTTTTTCACGGTGTTCTACTCCCCTGCTGATTGGGAGAGTTTCTTAAAATAGAATTTTCGTAATTAATTTAACTTTTCGGATCTGATAATGAAAAATCTACTACTTTTTATTGTTTCATTTTTAATGTTACTTTCAGCTTATACAATTGAGGTTGTTGCACAGGATGACGGACCCTTTCTTTCAGTAGGTGGTGCAGTACGCTATAACGTAATTTTGACTGATTATGAAGATGGTACAATAGATAATAATGACGCTCAGTTCACTTGGGATACCTGGAGGATAAACGTCAACGCTGAGAATAAAGGAGTCAAATTAAACTTTGAATATCGTTTCTATCCAACTTTTAATACTCATTTTGTAAAGCAAGGCTGGATAGGGTATGACTTTAACGAAAAGAATAACATTCAAATTGGTGTAACTCAGGTTCCTTTCGGGAATCTGCAATATAATTCTCACAATTGGTGGTTTCAGGGGCCATATTATGTGGGTCTTGAGGACGACCACGACATGGGAATCAAATACACCCATACGGCCGATAAATGGGACTTGATGGCTGCATATTTCTTTCAGCCTGAACCTGCGGGACCGGCTGGCGGATCAGGATCATTTGGTTTCGGCGGATCGGGACGCTATTCCTATGATATAGTGCCTGACGGTAATCAAACAAACTATGAGCGTAACCAACTGAATCTGCGGGGAACCCGAACTTTTCAAATTGATAACGGAACAGTAAATGTTGGTGCCAGCGGTCAGGCTGGGCAGATTTGGAATCAAGTGTTGGATGAAACTACATCCCGATACGCCTTAGCGGTTCATACCGATATCAATCATGGCAATTGGAACTTCAAAGGTCAATTCACCAACTATGGCATGGATGCGCAGGATGATAATGGCCAAAGTGTCGATTTTGTGAATATGGGTGCCTATGCTTCTCCCTATCCCGTAGCAACGGAAATGAATATGTACTCGGCAGGACTCAGCTACAGCTACGATGTTGATTGGGGACCTATCACAAACCTGAATTTTTACAACGATTACACTTATTTCCAGAAAAACATCGATGACTTTAACGATGCCCATCAGCATATACTTGGGTTTTTACTTTCAGCCGGCGACGTTTACACCTACTTTGATATAGCACGCGGCAACAACCACCCCTGGTTAACCGAAAGCTTTGGACAAGGACTTGGGCAGGGCCTGAATGATGCCCGCTGGAATACACGCTTTAACATCAATATTGGGTACTACTTCTAAAGAATAACTTTTTACCTGGGAACAGTTAAAGGAAATACGTTAGCTCGTGTTTCCTTTTTTTGATTAAAAAGCTCTGTCCACAAGAATAATAATGGTTAATGTACTGGTAAGCATTGCCAGTGACTGTTGTAAAATTTCATTTGCGGGTTTTCTGCTCGATTCTGGTTCCGGTGCTTCATAAATAACGTTAATACGTGCTCCGTCTTCTACAATTGGATTATTCTTGAACAGGCCTTTTCTTTTAACTTGAAAAGTAGCACCGTTAGCTTGGATAAGCTGAACATACTTATAGCTCTCTTGCAGCATACCACCGGCCTGATCTAAATAATAGGTTAGCTGTTCGCTTGGACGGTATTTTATAAAACCATCTAAAGCAACATTACCGGTAACCAATACTGAATTTAGAATTTGAGGTACTGTAAGCGTATCATTTCTTCGAATAAAAATATCTTCCCGCAGATATGCTAATATTTAAAACTGAAACCTGACTTGCAGCCCAATAGAGCTTCTTTTATTACCCCGAACCTCTCCCAATCCGCTGCCCAAAACCTGGGTATCTTCAAAAATGGTGATACCATATTTGAACCAAATATCAGCAAATTCGGTAATATCATATTTTAAGGCTATGTAAGCACGCTGCCCCTGGTTATACAGTACCGTATTGGAAAGCACATAAAGCAGGTCACTTTCAAATTGATAGACCCGAGTGGTAAAACTGTCAGTATCAAACAAACTGATTCGCCCATCTATCCGTAACTTCGGAGTTGGCTGTATCCTAAGATCCTGGTAGATCAAAAACCCGTCTTCTTGTATCCCCCCTGCCTCCTGATTTCGCACATATTCCACCCTTGAGCGTAAACGTACCATCGGGCTAACATGATATTCAAGGTTAGCACGAATGCTCGACCTTTTTTCTTGTCCAACTCTTAGCTCTCCTTTCCCCATTTCATTCACTACCACATACTCCTCATCCTGAATTTCATTGCGAAGTAACAAGTACACATTTAACTGTGAATTGAAAAACACTTCCACCAGCCCCAGCATATCGAATCCACCGGTGGCTTGCGTGGTTCCGAAGGTCGGAGACGCAAATCGATATTGATCGAAATAGCCGCTTAGCGTTACTTTTTGATTCAGATCGTGTCGTAAGCCAATGTAAAATCCTTCTTCGTTTTGCGGAGCCGATGAGTGTTCCCCGAATCCGCTTGCAAAAAAGGATTGAAAATCCCGCCGATAATTCCGATAGGCAAGAGACAGATCAGTGTCTTCTCCAACCGGAGACTCAATTCCGGCAATGGCACCTAACCCGCCGTTTTCACTTCGGGCCAATTCTCCGAATAAAAATGCATTTCCTATAAGCCCCCGGTAATCCACGCCAAATACTGAATTTTCTGGTCCTTCAAAGTCATACCGGTTGCTAAGTGAATTTCCCTGAGCAATGTAGCTGCTGAATGAATTGTAATACCCGGTTGCTCCGAGAAGACCAAAGGGAGTATCGACCCGAACGCGTCCGCCATAGGTCTGCTGATCAATGTTATTTTTTCTGTCCAGTTCATTTTTTGTTCGGTGAAAACCTGCAGAGCTTGGAAATCTGGTAGTATCCCCGCTTATCACGGATGCAGTGCGAGGCCTGTCTGAGTAAAAAGCTGTCAGCTCTACTCGTTCACCATAAGAAGCTGCCACACCTCTGAAAAAATCCGTTTCCTGAGCGGATGAATACGGTTTGATGCCCCGCTCATTTTTGCTGACAGTGCCGGTAACTTCACGCCCTTTTCCAAATGCTCCACCCGACCATAGCACCAAACCTTGTCCAAAACTGACGCTGTAATCTCCGATCACCAGATCATTCAATTTACCGTTATCAACAAATGCGATGTGGCCGGAGTTGTAATCAAAATCAGTAACACCATTGAGGGTTTCCCCCGGATCTTTTTCCTGAGTGAGGTTTACGGAAAGATGGTTGGTGGTCATCCTCAACCTCTGGTAGTATTTTACCGGACTTCCCAGGTAGCCTCCCAATGAATCCGGCCGCCTGTACCCCTCTCTTTGTTCGATATCCTGCTGATAGCGGGAAAAAATGTCGAATTTCTGGTCTGCGAGCCAATATTCAGGACGCATGAACATATCTCTGAATTGTGCGCCTGTTCCCCCTATGGTTACATATGGCTGCATTCGGCGGTAGGTTGCAGGACCAATACCACTAACTTCCAACAACTCTTCACGGGTCTCAAATGGTTTTTCTCCGCGATAGTCTATAATGGCACGAGCTATTTTCAGGTTGATGCCCGGCACCTGAAGAAGATCATCAAGTCCTGCACGGTTTATATTGATGGGATTAGAGGAGAGATCCTCCAAAAATTGAGTGAGCTGCTCGCCGGTCAATCCCGATTCTTCAGGGTCCAATTCCTCAAAGGCGCGTTCAAGTTGTTCTTCAACCGTAGTGGTATCCTGCTGCGCCCAACTTGTGATCGGTACCATTGCCATAATCCCGAATGGCAAAAAAAATAATATGCGGATAAACAGTTTAGTCATCAAAAATAGATCATGAAATCAATGCCCGGACTAAATCCAAGGAGTTCATGTTTCTGAACCGCAAAATTGATATCCCACTGATCCATACCATAGCCAAAGCCCATTGAGTAACTCAACGGTTCGGTGGTGACCCCTATTCTTCCTTTTAAGTTTTCGATCACGCTTATTTCAAGCCCTCCCCGATATGAAGCAGGGAATCGAACGTCTTTCACCATATCAAAAGCCAATATTGCAAGTTCATTCAAACCGTAAGAAAGGCCTATAGAAATTTCGCGCGGTAAATATTCATTCATGCTTTGATATTGGTACTCCGGGCGATTCACATTTGTTGAGCGAGCTCCAACCCAAAGATCATCTGTAATTTCAGCTGCTATCCCCACATCCAGTCCCAAAGCACCGCCTGAGCCATAATTGGCTCCAAAAGAGATATGATTATAGTTGGCTACCAACCCAAAGTGGAGCATCTGCCATTCGTTTTTATACCCCAGCCGAATTCTTGTTTCATTGAAAAGATTATCACCATACCGGTGAAATCCCAGCGCAGCAACCCCATAGCCGGTGGGCATGCTTGCCATGGCAGACATATCGGTGATCTCTGCAAAACCATAATTCCGCAAACCATAAAACCCTACAGATGTATCGTTGCCATTTAGTAAGGCCGGGTTTGAAAAAAGAGACCAGTCGTAGCCGGGAAGCGCCGTGGCAGCTTGCCCCATGCCTAACCCTTTGGCTCCCATTATGAGCTGTGAATAAGCCGGTGAGCTCATCACCCCAAAAATAAGCACCAAAGAAATTTTAAAAAGAAGTGGTTGTATTCGTATCATTGTCAGTCACCATAATCATGGATATGAAAAATCACAGAACATCGGTTAAAATACTAAAGCCCTTTATTTTTTGCGGAATATTTTTAGTTGTCTTTATATCCATTGCTAATGCCCAGGAATTTAATTGTACCATAAATCTAAATACTGAGCAGCTTGAAGGATCTTCATTCAACTATATTGAAAATCTGAAGCCTGCACTGGAAAGCTATATCAATGAATATAACTGGACCGAAGAAGTTTTTGATGAGGAAGAACGTATAAACTGTCAGGTAGAGATCGGGTTTACCAGTGGCAACTCTGATTTTACATTCTCTGCTGAAGTGGTTTTTCAGGTTCAGCGCCCGGTCTATAATACAACGGCCAAAACAACGACTGTTTTATTGAGTGACAATGCCTGGCAATTCAATTATCCGGAAGGTAAATCCCTGATCCATGATGAATTGCAATTTGATGCCCTGACCGGATTCATTGATTTCTATAGTTATGTGATGTTGGGATACGATTTTGACACCTTCGCTGAATTGGGAGGTTCCGATTATTTTGGGAGGGCTCAGAATATTCTGAATCTCGCACTAACAACCTCGGCCGTTGGTTGGTCGCGCAATACGAATAACAGAAGAAATCGAAATATGCTTATCAGCGACTTGGTTTCTTCCGGGTACCGCCCGTTAAGGCTGGCCTATTATCAATATCACCGGCTTGGACTCGACCGCTTTGTGGATGAACCGACCCGGGCGCGCCAAGAAATCCTGAATGCCCTTAAAGAAATACAAACTGCTAAGCGCCGCTCAACCAGCAACTACTTATTCGATATTTTCTTTGATGCCAAATCCCGTGAAATTGCCGCTGTTTTTGAAAATGCTGAAACTAATATTCGGCTTGAAGCCTACGAGGTGTTAAGGCAAACCGATCAGGGGCATTTATCCGATTACGAAAATTTGCAAAATTGAGAGGCCATGAAAACTAAAACTCAAAAGATCCTTATTTCTGTATTACTGACAATGGTTGTCATCGATTTGGTGTATATTTATGTTAATACAAGTTCTTTCAATGCTCTTTATGCTGGCTCAACCCTGATTTTATTTGGTGTGGCGTGGGATACTTTAAGCAATCTGCAATCCCGCAATTCTGGCAATTCTGGCAATTCATAAAATATTCAAATAGATCTGATATGATACACCCATGATGGGCGGTATTTAAATCAACCAAACATCTTTAGAACTAAAATATTTATCTGCTGGTTTTGTATATTAGGCGCCCAAAAAAGCGGTTCCATAATTAAAATTTTGAAGTTGAAAAATCTTAGCGAATGAAATTCTACGTATGTATTAAAATGGTGCCCGATGTGAACGCACCTCTTCAGATCAAAGACGGTAAATTAATTCAAGATGCCGATCGTCAGATCCTCAACGCCTATGATGCTTCTGCTGTGGAAGAAGCCCTCGTCTTAAAAGAGAAACACGGCGGTGAAGTGGAAGTAGTCAGTATTGGAACATCCAAAGCATCCGAGACCATCCGAAAAGCCTTGGCCATGGGTGCTGATAAAGCTACTCATATTGTAACCGAAGGAAATGGAGATTATGATTCCGGCTCCTATGCCCGAATCCTTGCCAGGTTTTTTGAGAATAAAGAATACGATGTGCTTTCACTTGGAAAACAATCTCAGGATACCGATGCCGGATTGACCGGAAGCATGGTAGCTGAAATGCTGAATCTCCCCTATGCCACCAACGCGGTTGGGCTTGAGGCCGAAGAAGGGAAGCTCATCGTAAAACGTCAGGGCGATACCGGTCAGGAAATGATCGAACTGCCAACCCCTTGCGCCGTTACCTGTTCTAATGATATGAACGAGCCGCGCATTCCCAATTTGAAAGGAATTATGGCATCTAAACGAAAACCTATGGAGCAAGTTGAACTTTCATCCCTTGGTTTAAATGAGGATGACCTGACGGCCAGTACTACCGTTCTCGGCTATGAAGAAAAGCCCGAACGTGAAGCCGGCAAGAAATTTGAAGGCGAAGCCGATGAGATCGCCCGCGAAGTAGCACAACTGCTGGATACGGAAGCAAACGTTATTTAATGTTAAGTGATTGAATTTTAAATGTTAAATGGACCAAATTACATTTAACATTTAGCACTTAACATTATTTTCAGGAAAACTTTTTAAATAATATGAATAAACGAATGAGTACAATTTTAACACACATCGCCATTGCAGACGGCAAAATAAAACGATCATCATTAGAGGTACTTTCTCATTGCAAGCAGCTCGCTGACCAAGACGGACATTCTGTTGAGGCTGTAGTTGTAGATACCAACGCTTCTTCTTTTGTGGAAGGCATTCAAAAATATGGTGCTTCCAAGGTGTATATAGTAGAAGACCCGATCTTCAAAAATCACATGAACACTCCGTTGTTAAAAGCTTTGGTTAAAGTGACGGAATCCGCAAATCCTTCCGTGTTTGCATTTGCTTCTACAGAAAGCACTAAAGATATTTTAGGTGCGCTTGCTGCCAATCAAAATGCAGCCGTACTTCCGGATGTTTCTTCTTTTGAATTGATGGACGGTGGCGTTAAAGCCAAGCGACCGGTTATGGCAGCCAAGATCATTTCCAATACTGAAGCCAAAGGCGACACCGTGCTTGTTTCCGTCCGATCCGGTTCGTATGACCTGGCTGAAAATGAAACTACAGCAGAAGTGGCGAATGTCGATTTCAGCATGGATGACAGCGAGCTGAAAGCAACCCTCAAAGAAATTATCTCCGCTTCCGGTGATACCATCGACCTTAACGAAGCAGAATCTATTGTAGCTGCCGGTCGTGGAGTGAAGGATGAAGAAGGCCAAAAGCTGATCTCTGAGCTGGCAGAAGTGTTGAATGCCGGAATCGGAGCTTCCCGTGCGTTAACAGAAGCCGGCATTTACGATCCGAGCTTACAGATCGGACAGACCGGGAAAGTAGTTTCTCCACAGTTATACATAGCCGTGGGAATTTCAGGTGCTATTCAGCACGTAGCCGGGATGGCAAACTCCAAAGTGATCGTGGCCATCAATAAAGACCCCGACGCCCCCATCTTCGAAATTGCAGACTACGGAATTGTTGGAGACTTATACAAAGTACTTCCACCCTTCATCGAAGAAATAAAAAAAATTAAAAATTAATTTTAAATGCTAAATGTTGAATGTTGAATTGGCCCTGTTTGAAGATCCAATTTAATTCAGCATTTAAAATTCAACATTCAAAATTTCCCTTATGGACGAAAAATTTGATTGTATAGTAATTGGCGGTGGTGTTGCAGGATTGGCTGCGGCTATGACCCTTGCCCGTAACAACATGAAATTCCTTCTTATTGAGCGGGGTGAATTTGCCGGATCTAAAAATGTGTCCGGCGGCGTTCTTTGGGGAAGTGATCTCGCGAAACTCGTTCCAAATTACTGGGAAGAGGAAGACGGTGGCTGGGAGCGGTTCATCAATCATCGCCGGCTTACCCTCATGGATGAACAATCAGCTTTTACTCTCGATTTCAAATCTTCGCACTTCAATGAAACTCCTTATAACGGAGTGGTTGTTTTGCGATCGAAATTTGACAATTGGCTTTCCGGGAAAGTTCAGGAAGCCATTGATGCTTCTGACTTTGCTATGGATTCCTTCATTGCCACCAACATCAAAGTGGATGAAGTGCTGATGGAAAACGATAAGGCCGTGGGTATCAAAACGGGGGAAGATGAATTCCATGCCGATTCAGTGATCATTGCTGAGGGCGTGAACAATTTGCTTACACGGCAGGTTGGTTTACAAGATGATTACGTTCCTGCCGACCACATGCTAACCGGTATCAAAGAAATTATCCGCTTTGATCAGGAAGTACTGGAGCAAAAATTTCAGCTTAACGGACTCAGCGGAATGAGCAATGAATTTGTAGGCTGGGCCACCGATGGCATTGAAGGCGGTGGATTCCTATATACCAACCGCGATACTATTTCTCTGGGACTGGTGCTGGGCATCAAAGACATGAGAGAGAAAAAGAAAAGCCCGCACGATGTACTTAATCATTTCAAAACGCACCCTGCTATTTCCGATATCATCAAAGATGGAGAAGTTGTGGAATATTCTGCCCACGTGGTTTCCTCCGGTGATAAGCGGGCCATGCCGAAAGAATTATACAAAGACGGAATTTTATTGGCCGGTGAGTCAGCTAATTTATTAATGAACGCCGGAAAAGCCATCCAGGGAATGGATTATGCTATGCGCTCCGGAATTTTAGCTGCTGAGACTATCGTAAAAGCCAAAGAAAAAGGCGACTTCAGCTCGGCTACCTTAAAAGAATATCGCAAAGTGATGGATGAAAGTTATGTAATGAAGGACATCAACGGATTCCAGGATGCCGTGCATCTCCTTCACACCGAAACCATACAGCAAAAAGTACCGAATTTGATATGTGACTTCGGCCGACAATTTTTCTCCATCAAGAATGAACCAACACCGAAATCTAAAGATATGCTGAAAGGAGCTGTGAAACGGCATGCCTCTTACTGGGAATTAGCTAAACTTGGCTTTAAGGCTGGGAAGTCTCTGTAAGTGAAAGATGGACCGTAAAAAGTGAAAAGGTTTTAGATCATATTTGACAGCATCTCAAATATTTTATTTGCTAATTTTTCAACCTTTTTTGATTTATTGTTATTTAGATAGTTGAGATTAATTGAAATTTCGAGTTGAGTATCGAGTTCTACAAGTGAAGATCTGGAAATTCGATAAAACCGTTTCCGATCTTTGTCAGATTTTCTTGAAGCACCTTCAGTTAGATTAGAAAAAATTGAAACAGCAGCTCGTCTCATTTGACTTGATAAGCCAAACGTTTCAATCTTCGGAAAGTTTTCGGTCAGCCGATAGATCTCACTAACTCAATACTTTTTTTATAAGCATTTAAATTTTTGTGATTCAATTTGATCATACTAATTCCATTAGATTAATAGTTAACAAACAGATACAAAAAATTTATCAATCTCAAAAATAAAGTGAGGCATCCTTTCACCTTTGCCTTTTCACTTTTCACCCAATAGAAAAGACATGAAAAACCTCAAACTCACAGAACGCCTCGGACTTGTAAGCTATCGAAATCAGTCTAAGTCTGATATCAAACCGCATATTATCGTGGATACGGATATTTGTAATTCAACCTGTCCGCACAAATGTACAACCTGGGTATGTCCTGCAAACTGCTACACCATGGATAACAACAATCAGGTGCACTTTCAGGTAGAAGATTGCATTGAGTGTGGAACGTGTATGTATGCCTGTGATCAGGGTGCCGTGGATTGGAATTTTCCAGACCCTGAAATTGGTCGTGGTGTTACCTGGAATTTTGGGTGAAATAGTGTTTAGGCATGGCAGTACCGGTGGTGGTGCTTCCGCAAGTGCAGCCGGTAGCGGAGCCTCAGGAGGGGCCGGATAACCACTTTGTGAAAATATTAGAATTCTGCTTTTTTCAGAAACAATAAGACGACTTTCGGGTTTAACTCTTTGAATAATAATTCAAAAGAGAATTCCACTATGAATATTCTAAAACGATACAATCATCTATCCATTTTAACAGCACTGTTAGCACTCTTTTTAGTTACCGCCTGCAGCACCGAAAGCGGACCTGGCACAGGAACCATGAAGGTTTCTCTGACTGATGCGCCGGTAAATTTTGACCAGGTCAACATCGAAATACTTCAGGTATTAGTAAATCAAGATGAAAGTGCAGAAGACACTACTGACTCAAGCTGGTACTCTGTAATGGATGATTCCTTAATCGTCAACCTCCTTGATTACCAAAATGGCGCTGTTTTAGAGTTAGGTGAAGTTGAACTTGAGGCCGGACAGTATAATCAAGTGCGTCTGTTGCTCGGTGAGAATAACAATGTGGTGATTGATGGAGAAACCCATATCCTCACTACTCCCAGTGCCCGGCAATCAGGCTATAAACTCAATGTAGATGCCGATGTACAAGAAGGACAAGTTTATGAACTTGTGATTGACTTTGATGCATCGCAATCTATAGTTATATCCGGGAATAACCGATATATCCTGAAGCCCGTGCTCAGAACAGTCAATCTTCGGGAAGAAGCAAGCATTGCAGGAACAGTACAGCCTTTGGAAGCTGAACCTTACGTCTATGCTATCACGGGTGAGGACACTGTAGGAACAAATCCCGATGACGAAGGAAACTTTACTATTGTAGGTCTTGACGAGGGCACTTACAATGTCTGGTTTAACCCAACCAATGAAACTTATTCTGATTCTCTTGTTGAGAATATCACCATAGAAGATGGCCAGCAGTTTGAGTTTGAGGAAACCATCACCTTAGAAGAATCAGGAAACTGATTAGACACATCGTACTGATCTTTAAAAAGACCTGCATAGATGATATGCAGGTCTTTTTTTGTATTTACAGTCCAGCCATAAATCCCTTTTTTCTATTCTCGAATAAATACTATTATTGACGGGCACCATTCATCTAAAATAATTCATGAACAGTTCTGAATTCTATCAAAATCTGAAAGTTTTTTCATCATTCAGAAATGCCTCTAATTATACCTATTACACCCCACTACCTGATGACTGGTACGTAGCACTGGCTGATATCCGAGGTTCTACCGATGCCATCCGGCTCGGAAAGTATAAGGAAGTGAATATGGCCGCAGCTTCTATCATCGCTGCGCTCAACAATTTCTACGAAAAGGATAACATACTCCCTTATTTATTTGGAGGGGATGGCTCGCTGATTGCACTTCCGAATGAAAATATCGAAGCGGTAAAAGGCATCATGGCATTTTGTAAAAAGGCTGTTGGTGACGCCTATGGTTTAGAAATGGCTGTAGGTTTGATGTCCATAAAAGAACTTCGCGAAAAGGGCCATGATGTTCGGGTTGCCCGACTTCGATTATCAGAGATCGTAGATCAAACCCTTTTTTGGGGAAGCGGAGTTACTTTTGCCGAGGATTATATCAAAGAGCACAACACGCTAAAAGATATAGAACCCATTGAGGCTGATTTTTCAGGATTGGAGTGCAGATGGAGTCAGGTACCCAGCGATAAGGATGAGGTTGCTGCTTATATCATTCAGGCTCTGGGCAAGGATGATGTAAAGAGCTTAGATATTTATGAGGAGTGTTTCCAAAAGATCGAATCAATTTACGGTAAAGACGAATCTTTTCATCCTATTCGGGAAGAAGCCCTTCAAATGACGACAAATCCACTTCTGCTTGGTGTAGAATGGAAATTGCTTACGCAACCCTCCACCTTCAAGAAAAAGATAAAATATGCTGCGATGATGGCTTTTCAACTTGTGGCAGGACTATTGCTTATGAAATTCAAAAAGAAAACCTCAGCTACCGACTGGGGCGATTATAAACCTGATTTAGTCCGCCACTCTGATTACAAAAAATTTGGGGACGGTCTTCGATTTGTAGCTACTGGAACGATACAGCAACGGATGGACCTGACAACTTTTCTGGATGAAATGTATCAAAAGAAAAAACTGGCCTATGGCGTGCACCCCTCTTTTGCGGCGATACTAACCTGCTATGTCCGCAACTATCAAAGCGACCACATTCACTTCGTAGATGGAACCGATGGCGGCTATGCAAAAGCTTCCCAGGAATTGAAAACCCGGCGAAAAAAACTTGGGGTATAATTTTGTCGATCGTTATTGGTGTATTAGTTATTCGTTAACAGTAAATTGTTTTGGGTCTTATGAAGTATAGCATGTTATGATTCTTTGTAAGATATTGCTATACAATGGTTAACAAGTATTATAAACGTTCCCCCGAAGTCTCGGGGCTGAGTCCAAATTTAGGCATCTTATTAAG